>Ga0256406_1000465_pt1 | contig 73689 bp, 67 predicted proteins | sample RumenRJG_03DNA_FD_185986 | JGI IMG/M metagenome (GOLD analysis project Ga0256406, IMG submission 185986) | Bovine rumen microbial communities from Lethbridge, Alberta, Canada - RJG_03 | ecosystem: Host-associated > Mammals > Digestive system > Stomach > Rumen | place: Canada: Alberta | collected... | reverse complement strand
TAATTGCTCTGCGTTTTTTTATCCATCAAATAAATTATACGCCGGCGGTCGCCCCTTGTGGGCGGCCGTCGTCATTTTTGGACAAAAAAGTAAGGAGCTGCATCACTGCTTAGTGATACAGCCCCTTGTTTTATTGAAAATTTTTACTCTGCCTGATTTTTGGCGTCCTCGATGACGGCCTGGGCCACATTGGCCGGTGCCTCCTCATAGCGGGAGAAAGCAGTGGTAAACGAGCCTCTGCCGCGGGTGACCTGGCGCAGGGTCGTCGGGAAGTCACTGAGTTCCGCCGTCGGAACCTCTGCAGTCAGGACCTGATAGCCCTTGTGCTTTTCGTCGGGTTCCATGCCGAGTACACGGCCGCGGCGCTTTGTGACGTCACCCATGATGCTGCCCATGTCGTCGTCCGGCACAAGGACGCTGACACTGGAGATGGGCTCCAGCAGGACCGGGCCGGCCTGCGGAATTCCCTCCTTAAAGGCGAGCGATGCAGCGGTCTTGAATGCCATTTCCGACGAGTCCACCGGGTGGTAGGAGCCGTCGTACAGAACCGCCTTTACGCCAACCATGGGGTAACCGGCAAGAACGCCGTGTTTCACCGAGTCCCGAAGGCCCTTTTCCACGGCCGGGAAGTAGTTCTTGGGAACGGCGCCGCCGAAGACCTCCTCATCAAAGACAAGGTCGTCGCCGTCGGTGGGTTCGAAGCGGATCCAGACGTCACCGTACTGTCCATGGCCGCCGGACTGTTTCTTGTACTTGCCCTGGACCTTGACGGACTTGCGGATGGTCTCACGGTAGGGAACCTTCGGCTTGTCGAGTTTCACGTCCACACCAAATTTGGCCTTGAGTTCTGAGACGATGACGGCAATATGCTGTTCACCGAGTCCGGAGAGGAGCATTTGCCCGGTCTCGCGGTCGGTGCGGAAGTCGATGGATGGGTCCTGTTCGCGGAGGCGATTCAGTCCCTGTGCAATTTTTTCCTCCTCGCCCTTCTTCACGGCGGACACGGCCACCGTGTAGCTCGGGGTCGGGAATTCAAGCCCCTTGAGAATGATGGGGTTTTTGGCAGAAGTGATGGTGTCACCGGTCTGGAGTCCGTCCAGCTTGGAGATGACTCCGATGTCACCGGCAGTAATAAGCTTGGTCTCCTCCAGTTTTTCACCGTGGGGGATGCTCAGTTTGCCCATGCGCTGGGTCTCACCCGTGCGCGCATTGTAGCAGGGCGTCTCCGGGGTGATGGTGCCGGAGATGACCTTGACAAAGGAGAGCTTTCCGACAAACGGGTCCGCCACCGTCTTAAAGCAGATGGCAGCACGGGGACCGTCCGGGTCACAGTCGAGCTGGAACTCCTCGCCGTTGCTGTCTGTGGCAATTTCGCCGGACTTGGACAGTGCGCTGGGGCCCAGGTTGACCAGACCGTTCAGCAGGATGTCAATGCCGTAGAGTTTCTCTGCGGCGCAGGAGTATACCGGGTAAATGGAACCGTCGGTAACACCGGAGAGAAGGGAAGTCAGTGCCTCGACCTCGGTAAAGGGCTCACCCTCAAAATATTTTTCCATGAGCTCGTCGCTTGTGGTGGCGACGGCCTCATTGAACATGTCACGGTAATTATCGATTTTCTCGTCCTGGGGCATATCCACCTGAACGCACTTGCCGTCCTCATACCGCCATGCCTTGTTCTGGGAGAAGTTGACGAGGCAGCGGATTTTGCTGTCCTCAATATAGGGCACTACTACCGGGCAGAGCTTGTTGCCGTGGACTTCTTTCAGGGCGTCAAATACATGACCGAAGTTTGCATTCTCTGCGTCGGTCTTGTTGATGACAAATATCTTGGAGATATTCCGGCTCTCGGCTGCGGCAAAGGCCTTTTCAGCACCGACGTCATATTTTGCCTTTTCGGCGTCGGTGACAATGAGCATGCAGCCGGCGGCGCGGGCCGCCTCGGAGAGACCGCCTGCAAAGTCAAAGAGACCGGGAGTGTCGATGAGGTTGATCTTTACGTCATTCCACTCAAGGCTGGCGACGGCACTCTTCAGAGAGACTTTTCTCTTCTTCTCCTCGGGGTCGTAGTCCATGACGGTGCTGCCGTCCTCGATCTTGCCAAGACGACTGGTGGCACCTGCGGTGTAGAGCATGGCCTCGCACAGGGTCGTCTTACCACGGTCGGCGTGGCCGGCCACTGCAATGTTCCGAATATTGGTGGATTGATACGTTTTCAAGGCGGATTCCTCCCCGGTCTGATTAGTTTGCTCTTCAAATAAAATACACAAAAAATTGTGCTTTATTCGAGAATACTAGGTAAATATTACCATATTTGACACAGCATTTCAACAAGTGCCCCTCTGAAGGGGACTCCACACTTTGCACATGGATTTGACATTATTCTTGTCTATTTTGGGTATTGTTTTCCGCTGGCAATTGGCGATAATGGGGATTGAGGAGGGGTGAATCGCCACTCACCCCAAAAATAATGCCGATTGAACAGGAGGACAGAGTATGAACGCCTATCTTTCCAATGTCATTGAACGGGTGAATCGCGACCACGCGACAGAACCGGAATTTTGCCAAACGGTCGAGGAGGTGTTCTCCTCTCTGGAACCGGTCATTGAGCAGCATCCCGAATATGAGAAGGCAGACCTTCTCAACCGCATGGTGGAACCAGAGCGCATGTTTACGTTCCGTGTCGTCTGGACAGACGATCAGGGCGCCGTCCACACGAATACCGGATACCGGGTCCAGTTCAACGGTTCCATTGGCCCATACAAAGGCGGCCTTCGTTTTCAGAGAAATGTGAACCCCAGCATCATCAAGTTCCTCGGCTTTGAGCAGTGCTTTAAGAACAGTCTGACCTCCCTCCCCATCGGCGGTGGAAAAGGCGGTTCCGACTTTGACCCCGCCGGCAAGTCGGAGGCCGAGATCATGCGTTTCTGCCAGAGTTATATGCAGGCCCTCTACCGCTATATCGGACCGGATGTGGATGTCCCCGCCGGGGACATGGGCGTCGGCGGCCGTGAAATTGGATATCTCTTTGGAGAGTATCGCCGCCTCAAAGGCTGCTTTGAGAACGGCGTTCTCACAGGAAAAGACCTCTCCTTCGGCGGCAGCTTGATTCGACCTGAGGCAACCGGTTATGGAGCCGTCTACTACCTCCAGTGTGTCCTCGCCCATGAGGGGGAGGATATTGCGGGCAAGACCATTGCCTGCTCCGGCTTCGGAAACGTCACCTGGGGCATTTGCAAAAAGGCCCGGGAACTCGGCGCTAAGGTTCTGACGCTTTCCGGTCCGGACGGATACATCTATGACCCGGACGGGGTAACCTCCTCCGACGAGAAAGTGGAATATCTCCGCGTCATGCGCGCATCCGGCCATGACCGCGTCAAGGACTATGCGGACAAATTTGGCGTCGACTACTATCCGGGAAAGAAACCCTGGGGCGTCAAAGCGGATATTATTATGCCATCTGCAGTGCAGAATGATGTCGACCGGGAACAGGCAAAGCGAATCGCCCAAAACCATATCAAATACTATATTGAAGTGGCTAACATGCCCACGACCAACGACGCGCTGGCCTACCTCATGGGACAGCCGGACATGATTGTCGCCCCGTCCAAGGCCGTCAACGCCGGCGGTGTCTCGGTCTCCTGCCTTGAGATGTCCCAGAACAGCGAACACATCTTTTGGTCCGAGGAAGAGGTGGATCAGCGGCTCCATGAGATCATGGTCAAAATCTACAACTCTAGCGTGGAGGCATCCGAGAGGTACGGGCTCGGCTATAACCTGGTCGCCGGCGCCAACATTGCAGGATTTGAGCGCATTGCCCGCGCCATGATGGCACAGGGAATATTCTAAAAAACCGAACCTGTTAAAATTTTGATAATCCGCCGTGAAATGTTTGACATACTAAAGCGTACCGTCTAAAATATTTTTATCGGTTTTATTTATTTTGTTTTAAATTCCCTGCTATTTGTAGGGTAAAACCAGTCAAATTTACCAATTCATTGGAAAAGGAGATGCAACAATGTCCCAGAAAGTATTCATGATCGGCGGTACCGGTCTTCTCGGTTCCAAGGCCGCAGAGCAGTTCATTGCCCACGGCGACTCCGTAAAGACCCTTGCTCTGCCCCCGCTTCCGGAGGGTGCTCCGCTCCCCGAGGAAATGGAAATCATCTTTAAGGATGTCAACAAGTGCACCGACGAAGAGCTCGAGGAGCTCATGACCGGCTGCGACACCCTTGTCTACGCCGCCGGCGTCGACGAGCGCGCCGAGTTCCCGCCCCCAGTCTATGACGCTTATTATAAGTACAACATTGCTCCTCTCAAGAGACTTATGCCTATGGCTAAGAAACTTGGTTACAAGGGCACTGTCATCTGCGGTTCCTATTTCTCCTGGATGGCCAAGAACTTCCCGAAGATGAAGATCCGTGAGCGCAACCCCTACATGCGCAGCCGTCTTGACCAGGAAGAGTATGCATTCTCCCTTGCCGACGACAACTTCTATGTTGCCGTTATGGAGCTGCCCTACATCTTCGGCACCCAGCCGGGCCGTCGTCCGGTTTGGACCGTTCTCATCAACCAGATCAAAATGATGGACAAGCTGCCTGCCACCTTCTATCCGAAGGGAGGTACCGCAATGCTCACCATCCGTCAGGTCGGTGAGGTCATCTACGGTGCTACCCAGGCAACCAAGGGTGCCCGCGCTTATCCCATCTCCTGCTATAACATGAAGTGGGATGAATTCCTGAAGATCGTCTACGACGCCCGCGGAATGGGCAAGAACCGTAAGGTCATCGGTATCCCGCCATGGATGATGGCCATGGCCATGCCGCTCTACAAACTCGACTTCAAGAAACGCGGCATTGAATCCGGTATGGACCCCATGCAGCTGCCGTACCTCATGGACTACGACCTGTTCTTCGACACCGAGACATCTTATCATGACCTCGGCGCCACCCCGGACGACATCAAAGCTGCCATCTTTGACTCCATCAAAGTCTCCGTCGACGTCGTTGAAAACGGCAAGGAGCTCCTCGGCATGAAGGGCGAAGAGGACCAGAACGTCTCCAGCCTGTAAGCCTGTAATATCTCCGAATAATTTAAAGGACTGTGTTTCACGAGTGAAGCACAGTCCTTTTTCTTATTATTTACCAGTCCCACCAATGTTCCTTCTTCCGGCTCTGTCCGCCACCCTTCGTATCATTATACGAGTCAGTGGAATGGAACTGCGCAATGAGGGCTTTCTCCACCTCATTCATGTCCTCCTTCTCACAGGGGACAAGCTCCACAAAGACAGAGCGGCCATATTTGATGTCGGCGTACACGTCTCCCTTTCCCTTGCCGGTCAGGTGGCCGTGTACACGGCGCGTCACATTGACAGACTGGCCAATATAGATGTCGTCGTAGCCCAGGTAGCTCCCGCTCCTAGGCGGCTTTTCAAAGATGAAGAGACAGTAGCAGCCGGGAAACACATCATACTTGTAACCCAACTGCTTCTTTTCGTCAATAATCCAGTCCGCCAGAAACTGTTCCGCCGGAATAATCTTCTGGTTTCTGCTGGTCCGCCTGACTCGCCTTGCCCGCCTGCCGCTTAAGTAACGGATGAGAAGGATAAAGGCCGCCAGGAGTAGAAGATAGAGGATGACCCATTTTGCCGCGCCCATTAGTCAATACTCTCATTCCAGTCGGCGTGGCTGAAGTCGATGGCATGGCCCGGAATTTTCACGTCGGCGATTCGCTTTCCGGTATGGCAGTTACGAATGGTGATATTCAGAGACCAGTTCTCCCCCGCTCCATCAATGAGCTGATTCAGCACATACATGTAGGCCAGTCCGCGGACCGCCTCATTTTGGGTGGTCTCATCCATTTTTTCATCATATACGAACTCAAGATGGCGGAAGTCCGGGGAGCTGTGGATGGCATACTCTGAGCTCTCTTCTAGGAAAAGGTCTTTATAGTACTTGATGAGATGGTCATTTCTCTTCCGGAGATTCTTCCTCTGGCGGCTGTTGGCGACAATGACGATTCCGCCGTCTTTCCGGTAGGCCCGGGTACAGTAGTCCGGGCCCAGAGCCCGGATGGACGCCACGTCCTCACCGGGGGTGTCCCCGAAATACTCATAGTAGCTCTCTGGTATAACCGTGTAGTTTTTCGCCGCTGTTCCCGCGGCACAGCCGGAGAGGGAGAGAGTCAGGAACGAGGCCAGAGCCAGAGCGACCCATCTCGAAAAGGAGCGATGTGACATTACGATTCCTCCTGGCGAATGGATAACACTATTATGGCACATCCGTCTCTCCAATTTGTTGAAGTGTCCATGAATTTTTAGATAAGCGCCAGGGCCTGGTCGAGGTCGGCAATGATGTCTTTCACGTTTTCAATTCCCACGGAGAAGCGGATAAGGTCTGCTCCAACGCCTGCCGCCTCAAGTTCCTCGTCTGTAAGCTGACGGTGTGTGGATGATGCGGGATGAAGGACACAGGTATGGGCGTCTGCCACGTGGGTCTCAATGCTGGCAAGCTTCAGACCGGCCATGAATTTTTCTGCAGCGGCCCGGCCACCCTTGACGCCAAACGAGATAACACCACAGGTACCATTCGGCATATATTTCTGGGCCAGATCATAGTACTTGTTTCCAGGGAGTCCCGGGAAGTTGACCCAGGTCACCTTGTCATTGGCCTGCAGCCACTCCGCCACCTTCTGGGCATTTTCGCAGTGCCGCTCCATGCGAACCGGAAGGGACTCCAGTCCGAGATTCAGATAGTAGGCGTTCTGCGGGCTCTGAATGGAACCGAAGTCACGCATGAGCTGTGCGGTGGCCTTTGTAATGAAGGCACCGCCCTGACCGAATTTCTCCGCGTAGGTAATGCCGTGATAGGAGTCGTCCGGGGTGCAGAGTCCGGGGAATTTGTCCTTGTGGGCCATCCAGTCAAACTTGCCGCTGTCGACAATGGCACCACCCACGGCGGCGTCGTGGCCATCCATATATTTCGTCGTGGAATGGGTCACGATATCGGCGCCCCAGTCAAACGGGGTGCAGTTGATAGGAGTGGCGAATGTGTTGTCCACAATGAGCGGAACCCCATGGCTGTGGGCCGCTTTGGCAAACTTCTCAATATCCAGAACCGTCAGGGCCGGGTTGGCAATGGTCTCGCCGAAGACGCATTTCGTATTGGGCTGGAACGCAGCCGCCAGTTCCTCCTCGGTGCAGTCCGGATCCACGAAGGTGAACTCTATGCCCATTTTCCGCATGGTCACATTGAACAGGTTAAAAGTCCCCCCATAGATGGAGGTGGAGGAGACAACATGGTCTCCGGCATTGGCAATATTGAATACGGCAAAGAAGTTGGCAGCCTGACCGCTGGATGTGAGCATGCCGGCCGTACCGCCTTCAAGGGCTGCTATTTTTGCCGCCACCATGTCGTTGGTGGGATTCTGGAGACGGGTATAAAAATATCCCGAATCCTCCAGGTCAAACAGGCGGCCCATGGCCTCACTGCTGTCGTACTTATAGGTAGTACTCTGGATGATCGGGATCATCCGCGGCTCTCCGTTCTTCGGGGTATAACCGGATACGATACATTTCGTTTCCTTCTCCATACAATGGCACCTCATTTATCATTTTTCTCCATTGTACCATAGAGCGTCAGCCGCGATTCAATTTTTTCCTGCAATCCGCACAGTAACCATATATTTCCAATCTATGGCCCGTTATCGTAAATTCCTTCAGGTCCTGCTTCAGCTCGAGCCGCTCCACGGGGCAGCCGTCGAGGGGAATCTGCCGGTGACAGAGCAGACAGGTGGCATAGTGTCGATGCTCGTCGGTCCGTATCTTATAGAAAGCCGTATCATCCTCGGGGAAGCGGATTTTTTCCACCATCCCATGTTCCTCAAAGGCGTCGAGAATACGGTAGACCGTGGAAATGCTGATGCATTCGTCCACCCGAACCTCTTCAAATATGTCTATGGCACGGAGGGGGCGATTTACCTGTTCCAGCAAATTCCAGACCTTTTCTCTCTGGCGCGTATGCTTCAAGTCTTTTGGCCAATCCATAATTCGCCCACCTCTCAGAATGTAATATGCAGCAGGTCGATGAGAACTCCGAAGAGCACTCCGAACCCATAGGTCATGCCGATGATAGCCAGATTCTTCTTCAGGGGCTCATTCTCCCGCAGGAGAACCAGGATGCCGATGCCAGCGCCCACGAGAAGTCCAGACATCATGGGCCCCGCGCCAATCATCCCCTCCAGGTAGAGCTGGGTAATGACAACGGAAGCTGCACAATTGGGAATCAGACCAATTACGCCGGCGAGCAGTTCACTGATAATAAGTCGGTCCGAGAGAATGGCAGACAGCCTTGCTTTGCCAATAAAGGCTATGAGCGCGTTCAGCGCAAGAGAGACCAGGAACAGATATACTGTGATTTTCCCAGTGTGTTTCAGAGCGGAGATCAGGATACCGTCGCTCTCTTGATGGGCGTGGTCATGCTTACACATGTGTTCCACGTCCATGGCATCCTCTTTCGGGCGGTGCTTTCTGCCGCGGAAGAGCCGCACCATGGCATCGATAATGAAGCCGGCCATCATGCCGAGCAATGCCTTCGTGCCGAGAATCTTCAGGATAGAGGCCGCCGGGACACGTTCCGATAGAAAGATGGGAAGCATTTCATCGGAGGTACTTAAGAATACCGCAACCAGAGTACCAACGGTAATGACTCTGCCCGCATAGAGGGAAGAGGCCGCTGCAGAGAATCCACATTGCGGCACCACACCTATGAGTGCACCAAGAGCCGGGCCCCATCGGCCGGAGCGCCGGATAAGCCGCGTTGTCCTCTCACTGGTCCGGTGCTCAAGATACTCCATGAGCAGATAGGCCAGAAACAGTACCGGGACAGTCTTCAAGGTGTCGAGACCGGTGTCGGCGAGGACATCAGAGATAGTAGTCCACATTTTATTCCCTCCTTGCGAATGCGAGTCATTCGCGTTTCGAGACAGTACTATATCATCTTCTGCGGGCGCTGTCAATATAGAAAAACGGGCGATGGAACCAGAGGTCCATCGCCCAAAAAATATGAAAAATTATTCCTCTGTGTCTTTGTCTGCGACTGCCACGGCAATTCCCAGTTCCTCGAGCTGATCTGCACCAGCAGGGGACGGGCACTCTGTCATGGGCTCGGAGGCGTCCTTGATTTTTGGATAGGCAATGACGTCACGGAGCGTCTCTGCACCGAGCATCTGCATAACGAGACGGTCCAAGCCAAGACCCATTCCGCCATGGGGCGGTGCACCGTAACGGAAGGCATTGGTGAGGTAGCCGAACTTCTCCTCTGCCTCCTCGTCAGTGAGGCCGAGAAGCTTGAAGATGGTCTTCTGCAGTTCCGGATCCGTGATACGGATAGAACCGGAGGAGAGCTCTACACCGTTGAGCACCATGTCAAAGGACTGGGCGCGGACGTTGGCCTTGTCGGACTCGAGGTACGGCAGGCACTCGTCCATGGGAGCGGTGAAGGGATGATGGGCAGCGACCCACTCGCCGAGATCGTCGTCCCACTCGAAGAAGGGCATTTCCACGATCCAGAGCAGGTTGTACTTGCCCTCGGGAATAATGTCGAGCTTCTTCGCCATGGTCGTGCGGAGTGCTCCAAGGGTGGTGAGAACTTTGCGGTCGATGGTGTCAGCAATGATCAGGATGAGGTCGCCCGCCTCAGCCTTTCCGGCAGCAGCCATGGCCTTCACTGTGTCCTCGGCGACGAACTTATCAAAGGAAGAGGAGATGGTGCCGTCGTCAGCGACGCGGATCCAGGCAAGGCCCTTGGCGCCAATGCCCTTGGCCTCCTCGGTCAGTTTCTTCATGCCCTTCTTGGAGATGGCAGTATTTCCGCCCTTGGCCGTGATGGCGCGGACACTGCCGCCAGCCTCAATGGCGCCCTCGAAGACGCCGAAGCCGCAGCCTTTTACGGTTTCGCTCAGGTCATAGATTTCCATGCCGTAGCGGGTATCCGGCTTGTCGGAGCCGTAGCGCTCCATGGCCTCTTTAAAGGTAAGACGGGGCAGCGGAGTCTCGATGTCGACGTCCAGTGCCTCCTTGAAGACACGTTTAATGAATGCCTCGCCGATGTTCAGAATGTCATCCATTTCGACAAAGGACATTTCAAAGTCGATTTGGGTGAACTCGGGCTGACGGTCAGCGCGGAGATCCTCGTCCCGGAAGCAGCGGGCAACCTGCATGTAGCGGTCAAAACCGGCAACCATGGAGAGCTGCTTATACAGCTGCGGGGACTGGGGAAGCGCATAGAACTCGCCCTGATGGACGCGGGAGGGGACGAGATAGTCCCGGGCGCCCTCCGGGGTGGACTTGATGAGCATGGGGGTCTCAATTTCAATAAAGCCGTTGTCGTCAAAGAAGTCCCGGGCAATCTTGGTGATGCGGTGGCGCATGAGAATATTTTTCTGGAGCGCCGGACGGCGAAGATCCAGGTAGCGGTATTTCAGGCGGGTCAGCTCGGCGGTGTTCACGTCGTCCGTGATCTCAAACGGCGTGGTCTCGGCTTTTCCGAGGATTTTGAGCTCGGTGACAAAGATTTCCACGTCACCGGTGGGAATGTCTTTGTTCTTTGAAGAGCGCTCCCGAACGGTTCCCTTTGCCATGAGGACAAACTCGGTTCGGATGGTCTCCGCCTTTTCAAACAGGTCCCGGTCCGTGTCGTCGTCAAAGGCGAGCTGAACGATTCCTGTGCGGTCCCGCAGGTCAACGAAGAGAAGAGAGCCCAGGTTTCTGCGCTTGGCAGCCCATCCGGCCACCACAACTTCCTCTCCGACGGTCTCCATGCTGAAGTCTCCGCAGTAGCGGGTGCGCTTCATACCATTCATTCTGTCCATTAGTGGTTACCTCCCATATTGCCGCGGATGATGCCGCTGAGGTCAACACCCTTTAAGTCCTCCGCATCCATGGAGTCGGTGAGATTTGCCACACTCTTCTGGATGGCGATGGAGTCAAATTCGTCCTCCAGCTGCTGCAGGGTAATGACCTGCTGTTCGCCGGTGGGCATATATTTCAGATTTACAGTCCCGGAGTTGAGCTCGTTGACGCCTATGACAGCAACGAAGTCAGCGTGGACTTTATTTGCAAATTTCATTTGCGCCTTGATGGAACGCCCAACCGTGTCCGTCAGGCAGTAGACACCCTGGGCACGGAGATTGTGTACGATGGCGGCCGCCTTGAGAGAGGCCGCTTCGCCCGCCGTTGCAATATAGAGCTCCGGAGGCTGTTCCTTCGGGAGCTCCACACCCTGGGCGGCCAGTGTCAGCATGAGACGCTCCATGCCCATGCCGAAACCGAGGGCGGGAATGTCTTTTCCGCCCAGTTCGCTGCAGAGTCCGTCATAACGGCCGCCGCCGCAGACGGTTGCCTGTGCGCCGATGTCGGTGGAGACAAATTCAAAGACGGTCTTGGTATAGTAGTCCAATCCGCGGACAATGCGCGGGTCGATGGTGTAGGAGATGTCCATGGCCTTCAGATATTTCTGGACTTTCTCAAAATGCTCTTTGCAGTCGTCACAGAGATAGTCGAGAACCACCGGGGCATTGTCGAGGAGCTCGGACGACTCGCCTTTGCAGTCCAGAATGCGCATGGGGTTCCGCTCCAGACGGTCCTGACAGGTCTCACAGAGCTCATCCTCATGGGACTTGAAGTAGTCGTAGAGAGCTTTCTGATAGTCTTTCCGGCATTCCGGGCAGCCGATGGAGTTCAGCCGGAGTTCCAGGCCCTTTACACCGAGAAAGCTGAATATTTCGTCTGCAAGGGCAATGATTTCGGCGTCCTCCGAGGCGTCTCCGGTCCCGAAGCACTCCACACCGAACTGGTGAAATTCACGGAGCCGACCGGCCTGGGGCTTCTCATACCGGTAGCAGGATGTCTGATAGAAGACCTTATACGGACTCGGCTCATTGAAAAGTCCGTGTTCCAGGAAGGCGCGGACAGCACCCGCCGTACCCTCCGGGCGCAGCGTGATGGAACGGCCGCCCTTGTCGTTGAAGGTGTACATTTCCTTCTGAACGACATCCGTGGTATCTCCGACGGAGCGGTCAAACAGTTCCGTGTGTTCGAAAACCGGGGTACGGATTTCCCGGAAGCCATAGTTGCGGGCAATATCGGCCAGAGTGGACTCCACAAAACGAAGCTCTCCGCTGTTTTCCGGGAGGGTGTCCTGGGTGCCCTTGATGGCCTTGGTAATGAGCGACATTTCAGCGCCTCCATCTAAATTTCTAGTCCAAAAAATTATACTACCGGACCAAGTGTTTTGTAAACAAGAAAGAAGGGCGTATCTGCAGACCGCTCTGGTCCGCGATACACCCATACATTATTATTTAAGCTTTATACGGTGCCGACCTTGATGGTATTGGTACCGCCAACGACACCGGCCATTTGTCCCGCCGTCATAACAACGTTGTCTCCCTTCTCCAGGTCGAAGATGTCTGCGGCCTCATGAAGAGCGTGATAGAACATGACGTCATTCGAGTCAAATTTTTCACTGAGAACCGGGGTGACGCCCCAGCTCATATTGAGCCGTCTCCAAATGCGCTCCTGAGTCGTCATGCCGATGATGTCGACCGGGCAGCGGAAGCGGCTGACCATGCGGGCCGTTCTTCCGGAGATGGAGTTTACAACAATGCACTTCGCACCAACGCTCGTTGCCATGCTGCAGCAGGCGTGGGAAATTGCGTCCAGGCGGTTGCGAATTTGGAAATGGGTGTCACTGAACCACTCATGGTAGTCAATGTGGCTCTCTGTGTTCTCGCAGATACTGGACATGGCCTTAAGTGCCTTGACTGGATATTTGCCAGCGGCTGTCTCTCCAGAGAGCATAACGCAGGAAGTGCCATCATAGACGGCGTTTGCCACGTCGGAGGCCTCAGCACGGGTGGGACGGGGCTCGTGAATCATGGATTCCAGCATTTCCGTGGCGGTGATGACCCGCTTGCCGAGGAGGCGGCATTTCTTGGTCAGATATTTCTGGACCGAGGGGACCTCATCATAGGGGATTTCCACGCCGAGGTCGCCGCGGGCAATCATAATACCGTCGGCCACTTCGCTGATACCCTCAATGTTCTCCACGCCGGAACGGTTTTCAATTTTGGCAATGATCTCAATGTTTTCTCCGCCGTTCTCATCCAGGAAGTCCCGGAGATCCTGGACATCCTGCTGATTGGAGACGAAAGAGGCCGCCACAAAGTCCAGCTCATTTTCAATGCCGAACAGGAGGTCACTCTTATCCTGCTCACTGAGGAATGCATTGTTCATACGGTGGTTCGGGAAGTTCATGCTCTTATTGTCCGAGATTACACCGCCTGTCAGCGTGGTGCAGACCGCCTCATTTCCTTTGAGCTCGTCCACGCGAAAGCGCACAAGGCCATCATTGACAAGGATGATATCCCCCACCGTCAGGTCATTAATCAGGTTTTTATAGGAGACAGAGACATGGGTCTCATCACCCTCTACCTCATCTGTAGTAAAGGTAAAGGTGGAGCCATCTGTTACAGTAACTTGGCCGTTTTTAAAAAGACCGGTGCGGTATTCCGGGCCCTTGGTGTCCAACATGATGGGGATGGGAAGATTGAGCTCCGTACGGATCTTCTTGATGCGGTCAATGAGCACCTGATGGGACTCATGGGTACCGTGGGAGAAGTTGAGCCGGGCGACATTCATGCCCGCCTTACACATTTCCGTCAGAGTCTGCTCGTCCTCGCTGGCAGGACCAATAGTACAAATAATCTTCGTCTTTCGCATGTGATGTGAAACCCTTTCCTGTGGATTAAAAAAGAAACCTACGGAACAAAATTCTGTAGGTTTCCAGTTTACTCTATTATTTTTTATTTGTTAAGGGTAATTCTTGTTGAATCTTTGTAAGAAATACGCCGTCATTTCTTCATGTCGTCGGCGCTGCTTCTTACGACTTCAGCGCTGCGGTCCTTGGGGTTTACGATGTCTCTCCAGTCGAGGTCGCCGCGGGCGAGGGCATGAATGAGGGCCTCCGCTGTGGCAATATTCGTTGCAACAGGTACATTGTGGACGTTGCAGAGCCGGAGAAGATCTGCCTCTATGGGCTCAATGGGTTTCGGGTTCAGCGGGTCCCCAAACATGAGGAGAAGATCAATTTCATTACAGGCGACACGGGAGGCGATTTGCTGTTCTCCGCCCTGATTTCCGCTCATAAAGCACTGGATTTTCAAACCGGTGGCTTCCGAAACTATTTTGCCGGTCGTTCCGGTAGCACAGATATTGTGCTGGCTCAGGATGCCTGCATAGGCGATGCAGAACTGCGTCATGAGCTCTTTTTTCACATCATGAGCAATGAGTGCTATATTCATGTGCCCTTATACCTCCTAACGACCATTTGTGGCTATTAATTATAATAGCATAAAGTGGCAAGCTCCACAATAGTTTTTGTCACTCTTATCTAAAAAGTATCCGGTTTTTGTAATGATGATTAGACGATTTTTAACGGGATGCGCTCGCCATCCAGCCGATGAATAATTCGGAGAATGGCCTCGGCACCGGGGCAGGTGCTATCGGGATTTTTGCCGGTACGGGAGGTATGCGCTAAATTTTCGTCTTCCGGGACAACACCGATGAGGGGAAGGCCAGTCTCATCAATAACATCATCCACATTCAGGTCTCGTCCGTTTTCCACAGATTTACGCTCAAAGCGGTTGATGATGAGTTTGGCCGGGATCTTCTGTTCTTGAAGCCGCTCTGCCGCAACAGCCGCACTGCGGACGCAGATATTGTCCGGGGTAGAGAGGACGAGTGCCATGTCTGCTGAACTGAGGGCAGCCTGAAATCCACTCCCAACTCCGGCGGGACTGTCCATGAGAATGAAATCATACTTGTCCTCATAGTTGGATATCATGTCGCAGATATCCTGTTTGCTTGTCTCGACGCGAGTGAGCGGGGCCGGAAGAAGATCTGGACCGTCCGGGTTCTCTATTACTGCTTCCTCCGGGGTGCAGCGGTCAAGCAGGATGTCTCCCCAGTCATAGAGAACTTTGTCCCCAACGCCGAGCATGATATCCATGGTTCGGAGGGAGATGTCAAAATCCACAAGCAGGACATTCTTCCCGTACTTCTGAAGAATCTTTCCGTAGGCGGCAGCAATGGTGGATTTTCCAACGCCGCCTTTGCCCGACGTGAATACGATTTTCTTCATGGGGATCTGATCCGCATACCGCATATCTTGCAATCTCCTTCTGTTATGAGAGTACGGTGTTATAGCCCTGGATGGAGGGGACTTCCTTTTTGGAGAAATAATACTTGTAGATGGCAGCGGCGCAGGGGGCTGTCTTTGCGCCCTCGGTGGCCGTCTCAATGCAGACAGTTACTGCGATTTCCGGGTTCTCATAGGGGGCGAACGAGATGAGGAATCCGTTATTACCCATGACCCGGTTTCCATTGATGATTTTAACGAGGTCGGAAGTTCCGGTCTTTGCCGCTACTTTCACGGGCAGTCCGGCAAATGCCTTCCGGGCAAATCCAATGGTACCGACTTCCAGCATGCCCTTCTTGACGAGTGCCAGATTTTGCGGCCGGATACTGATTTTCTCTTTGATTTCCGGCTCATTGTCCAGAATAGTCTTGGTATTGTCAGCAGATTTTACCGACTTGATGATATGGGGCTGATAGCGGGTTCCGCCATTTGCAATAGTGGAGACGTAATTGCTGAGCTGTAGCAGAGTGAACTGGTTGTCGGACTCGCCGATTGCCGTGGTGATAACGTCACCGGCGTTCCAGACGCCGCCGCGAGCCTGGCGTTCTGCAGGGCTGGATACCTGACCGGTGGCCTCCGGGATTCCGACGCCGGTCTTTTGACCGAGGCCAAACTTTCCGGCCCAATCGTCGATCTGTTCAATGCCAAGCTTACGACCCACGGCAAAGAAAAAGCAGTTGCAGGATTTATTTATAGCACCGACAACGTTGTTGCTTCCATGTGCTACCTTATGGGCACAGGAGAACACATGTCCGCCGTAGTTATAGAGGCCGGAACAATAGTAGTACCAGTTTCCGGTAATGGTGCCATTTTCCAGCGCCGCAATAGCGGTCAGAGGCTTGAATGTGGAACCTGGCTCATAGAGACTCATGGAGGCGCGGTTCCAGAGCGGGTTGTTCGTATCCTTAGCCCAGGTACTGTACTTCTCCTTCCACTGGCTGTTGTCATAGGTCGGGTAACTGGCACAGGCGAGGATTTCACCGGTATTGACGTTCTGAACGACAACTGCGCCGGCCGCACGACGTGCTCCCTGGCCACCGACGGAACGCACGGTACTAGCCAGGGCGTTCTGTGCAACCACTTGAAGATCTTTATCTATTGTCAGAACAACACTATTGCCTTGCTCAGGTTCAATGGTATAGGATTCATGTTTAAAGCCATTGGAGTCAACGGTAACCGTTTTCTCACCGCGCTTTCCGCGGAGATAGTCCTCCATGGAATACTCAATTCCAGAGGAACCATAGACGTCATGGATGCCGTAGGCGTTACGGGCAATTTCCTCGACCTCATCCTTATTCTTGGCGTGCTTGATTTTTTCCGCCGTCTCCTTCTTGGCCTCTTGATATTTCTCCTGGGTGATATCGGTTGTCCGGCCGAGCAGATGCGGGGCGATAGTACCATCTACATATGTCCGATAAGACTTGACGGTGTTGCTCACACCTCTATAGAAAGCGCTGTTTTCCATGATGACTGTGACCAGCTGTGTCGGCACGTCATCCGCAAAGGTGTAGGGCATGGAAGGGCCAAAACCGCCCTTCTCCATCTCGATTTCCACAGCAGCCAGTCTCAGGGCATCCTCCTTGGAGTAACCTCCAAGGTCGAACTTCTTGATCATGGCATTCATACAGTTGTCCGCCGTGGCATAGGTGTTCAGCTTCAGGCCGTCCGACGACTTGAGCCACTTCAGATAGAGCTTGTCGTTCTTGTCCTCGACCTTGAACTGGTATTGTCCGCCGTTTAAGACGATGGGCAGATTATTGATATACTCCACCTTGTTGGCGTCAAACAGGTCAATCAAGGAGAGGATTTCTTTGTTGCGGACTTGCTGTTCCTTGTCTGTGGGGAATCCACTGGCATCAAAGGTGATGGAGTTTCCCTTTCGGTTTGTGACCAGGGCCTCGCCATTGCGGTCCAGAATTTCACCGCGGGCAGCGTCCACCGTATTCGTATAGGCTCCGACTGTGCCGACATTGGAGTCATTGATGACCATGGCATAGATCATGACAAAGACCAGCAATACTACGAATAGGGCAATAATGCAGTAGGCTGCTGTTACCCTGCTTTTTTTAATTCCCATAAATGGTACTCCTTAGGGACGTTCTTCCTCGTCGAAGACCTCTTTCCTCGGGTACTTGAGCTGGAGCCGGGCAATGATTTTCCGGAGCCAGGGGTAGTAGACAAAGGTAAAGAGAAAAGTATAGGCGGCAGAGGGGAGATAATAGGTCAGGAAGAGCATGCCGCTCCCGATATTTCCCCGCGCCACAGAAAAAATAAGCCAGTGGACCACAGAGTAGAGCAGGATAGTACACCCGCTCAAAAGCAGTGCGGTCTTCATATTATTACGAAGAAAATATTTCATGAGTATGACGATAACCGAGGAGACCACGAGGAAAAACAGGGCATGGAACCCGTCTCCCCAGGCAGTCGCCGCGTCCCAGAGTGCTCCAGCCACAATGGCAAAGACCGCCGCCGAGATATTTTTTTCAAACATGGAGATGCAGACGATCAGCGGGAGAAGCAGAAAGGCATGTGCCCCCATAATAGTTGGGAACAGATGCGGTGTATTCTGCAACAGAAGCGAGAGCAGAATGAGAAGTGAATAGTCTAGGCGCATATAGTATGTGCGCTTTTTCTTGTTGGAGAGAGGCCGCTTCTCCTCCGGATGTTTTGTTATCGTATAGAGATTATAACGATCCGCCAAAATATCACCTTATTCTACGGTATTCAGAGTGCCGGGCCGAACTGTGGTGGAGAGGGCGTTTGTCCCCGTCCGCTGTACTGCCGAGGGCTTGCTGTTAGAAATACCGGGTGCCTCGGCCTGGCCCTGCTCTGCGCTGAGGTCGGATGCCACCGAGATTCCCTGTCCATAGAAGCTGGTGATGATGAGGACCTGGGAGATCTGAGAAATTTTCACATTGGGGCGGACAATGGCGTAGGACGAGACGTCCCGCTTGTTGTCTTTTACGTCGACCACTGTTCCAATGATAAGGTCACGGGGATAGATTCCGCCGATTCCCGCTGTACTGACAACGCCGCCGCGGGAGACCTGAGTCGTGCGATCCAGTCCCGCCATCATGCAGTAGCCCTTACGTTTCAGGGAGGGGCTGTTGGTCATATAGCCATTCTCTCCTGTACGCACCTCGTAGGCACTGGCTTTGATATTCGGGTCAAGAATAGTGGTGACAACGCAGTATGTCGGAGCCACCTTGGTGACCACACCGACGAGCTGACCCTGGCCGCAGATAACCGGGTCATTGACCTTAATACCGTTTACCTGACCACGGTCCAGAATAAAGGTTCCATAGTAATTGGCCGCGTCTTTGCCAATAATTGTAGCAGACTTGACCTTGTAGTCCTTGTGCTGGGACTGCAGATCCTCAAACGCCTCATAGTTGGAGAGCTTTTCCTTGGTCTCCTGATAGTCCGCCAGCTCTTTCTGATAGCCGGTCACCTGATTTTGCAGCTGTTCAATTTCCTTCTCATAGGTGGAAGGGCGGGTAAAGAACAGACCGATCTGTCGAAAACCGCGACCTAAAACGGAGCCCACATATTGAAAAGGCTGCGCTGCGGTACCGGCCACGGCCGATGCCGGCGAGCTCCGGGCGCCCAGAACTGCGGCGAGCACGACAAAGAGTATGCACACAGCCAGCAGGATCATTATGATCCGAAACCAGACTGTCTTCACAAAACGACGCATAAAAATTTACCACCTGATACAGAAATAGGGACTTTTTTGCAAAAGCCCCTGTTGAAGTCAATATTTATTCTGCCGGATGATCAGTCATCATAGTTCTTGGTGCTGGTCAGGCTGAGCATATCATTCTCGAGGCAGATGCCCGTTCCGTCGACGACGCAGTCCAGCGGACTCTCGGCGACATGGACCGGAATCTTTGTCTCAGCGGCAATGAGCCGGTCAAGACCGCGGAGAAGAGCTCCGCCGCCGGTGAGCATGATGCCCTGGTCGATGATGTCGGCTGCCAGCTCCGGAGGAGTTTTCTCAAGTGTGGTGCGGATGGCGTCCAGAATCTGATTGACGTTGTCGGAGAGGGCCTCACGGATTTCCTCGGAGGAGACCTCAATGTTCTTCGGAAGACCGTCGACCAGATTGCGTCCTTTGACGTCGATGGCGCCCTCGCCCTCATACGGATAGGCGGAGCCGATCTTTATCTTGATGTCCTCAGCGGTGCGCTCACCGATAAGGAGGTTGTATTTCTTTTTGATGTAGGCAATGATGGCCTCGTCAAAGCTGTCTCCGGCAACACGGGCGGAGCAGGAGGTGACAATGTCTCCGAGGGAGATGACAGCGACCTCGGAAGTACCGCCGCCGATGTCGACGACCATGGAACCGGTTGCCTCAGCGACCGGGAGACCGGCGCCGATGGCAGCTGCCATGGGCTCCTCAATGAGGGAGACCTGTCTTGCACCGGCCGATCTTGCTGCGTCATGGACGGCGCGGCGCTCGACCTCGGTGACACCCGAAGGGATGCAGATCATAACTCTGGCCTTGTTCAGAGGAGAAGTATTCATTGCCCGGGCGATAAACTCCTTGAGCATGTCGGAAGTGATGTCGAAGTCGGCAATAACACCGTCCTTGAGGGGGCGGACTGCGGTAATGGAGCCGGGGGTACGTCCGATCATTTCCTTTGCCTCAGTGCCGACAGCGACTACCTTATGGGGGGTAGAGCGTACGTCAACAGCGACAACGGAGGGCTCGCGAATGACAATTCCCTTACCCTTTACGAACACCAGCGTATTCGCCGTTCCGAGGTCGATTCCAATATCCTGTGTGAACATGGCCATTGTGTTTGAACTCCTTTCGGGGGATCTTCACGTAATTCCTCATAGTATAGATGTATTATAGCGCACCGTCCTGCAATTCACAAGGAAAAAACATTGTACTTTTTCAGGGCTCGAGCGACCCGGGCAACGGGCAGTCCGACCACCGTAAAATAGTCGCCGTCTATCTTCCGGATGAGCAGGCGTCCCCTGCCCTGGATCCCGTAGGATCCAGCCTTGTCCATGGGTTCCCCGGTGGCGATGTACTCGCGGATTTCCTCGTCGGACAACTCATAAAAATAGACGTCCGTCTTCTCGTAAAATATCTCCTCCTGGTCGCCGCTTATCAGAGCGACACCGGTGTAGACGCTGTGCGCCCGGCCGGAGAGTCTGCGCAATGTCAAAAACGCGTCATCCTCATCCGCCGGCTTGCCCATGGCCTCGCCGTCGAGGACCACCACGGTGTCCGCGCCGAGATACACCGCGTTGTCGTCGCCGCATGTGCGGCGCGACGCGCGGGCCTTTCCCAGTGCCAGCGCGCAGACTCCTTCGGCCGGGTCCTGCAGACTCACGCTGCTCTCGTCAAATTCCGCAGGAGCGACGGTAAACGGGATACCGACCTCCGTCAGCAGCTCTCTCCGCCGCGGCGAGCCGGATGCCAATATCAGTTTCATTTGGATTCCTCCATGGGCGTGAGTCTGCCGCTCTGTTCCATCAATTTATATTTGAGAAGCAGGATCAGGGTCTTTGAGTCGGTGAGCTCTCCTGTATAGCACATTTCCAGCGCTTTTTCATAGGGGATCTTCACGACATCCAGAAACTCATCCTCGTCCAGCTTCTGACCGACGTCCTTCAGACCGGTGGCCGCGTAGAGATGGATGACCTCATCCGTATAGCCCGGGCTCGGATAGTCCGCGCCGAGCTCGTAGTAGGTGTCGCCTACGACGCCGGTCTCCTCGTGGAGTTCCCGGACGGCGCCGTGGAACGGCTCCTCGCCCGGATCCAGCTTGCCCGCCGGCAGCTCGAGGATTGTCTCCTCATAGGGATAGCGGTACTGCTTTACAAAAATGACGTCTCCGTTCTCGGTGACGGGCAGGACACAGACTCCGCCGATGTGCTCGACGACTTCTCGGCTCACGATTTTGCCGTTGGAAAGCTGAGCGTCGTCGTTGCGCACGTTGAGGATGCGTCCGCGGTATACATAGATTTTCCGGATCTGTTTCTCCTCCAGGTCCATGGTGGTTCCTCCTTGCAGAAAAAGTGCTGTATCCGGATGAATACAGCACTTGTGAAATCGGATTCAGTTTTCTTCACTGTCGCCGGGCCCGTCGTCGATTTCGTCGACGTCAAACTCCAGCTGCGCTCCGCATGTGGGACAGATGATGCTGCCCTTGTCGAGCACCTCACCATTGATGGTGATGTCCTCGCCGCACTTGGGGCAGATGACCTCGTAGAGCTCGTCGGGAACGTCGGTGTCTCCGGTGAGAACATATTTCTCCAAGTCACCGAGGTCGCGGTCGATTTCGTCGACGCGGAGACCATTCTCGGCCATTTCGTCGGCGATCTGTTCGAAGAGCTCCGTCATGGTGGCGAAGATTTTCGTCTGGGGTGCGTTGGCATCCAGATGAAGACCCGTCTCCAGGCCCTTCAGGTATGCGACTTTTTCCGAAAGCGTCATTTTACAGCCCCCTCACATGCTGTGAAGCCGATTAGCCGTTGGCGCGGCCCATGTACTCGCCGGTACGGGTGTCGATCTGAATGACCTCACCCTCGTTGATGAAGAGAGGGACGCGGATTTCAGCGCCGGTCTCTACCGTGGCGGGTTTTGTGGCGTTCGTGGCGGTGTTGCCGGCAAAGCCCGGCTCCGTCTCCGTGACCTCAAGCTCAACAAAGTTCGGCGGCTCTACGCCGAAGACCTTGCCCTTGTAGGAGAGAAGCTTGCAGGTCATGTTCTCTTTGACAAACTTGAATGCGTCCGGGAGCTCATCGGCGCCGACCGGAGTCATTTCGAAGGTCTCAGGGTCCATGAAATAGTAGAGGTCTCCATCGTTATAGGAGTAGTCCATTTCTTTTCTCTCAATATAGGCGGTGGGGAACTTTGCGGTGGGGTTGTAGGATTTTTCAACAACGGCACCGGTGATGACGTTCTTGGTCTTTGTTCTGACGAAAGCAGCGCCTTTGCCCGGCTTTACATGCTGAAACTCGACGACCTGGAGGACCTGTCCGTCCTCTTCAAAGGTCACGCCGTTTCTGAAATCTCCAGCAGAAATCATAGAATAAACCTCCGATAAGTTTAGGAACTTTGTAAATATTTATCTTATTGTATCGTAGCCACGCCATTTTTTCAACCTGCAATTAGGCGCCCAGCACCTGCAGGTCCTTGGGAAGGTGGCAGAAATTCATGGAGCCCTCCGGGGTGATCAGGAGCATGTCCTCAATCCGAACCCCGAACTTGCCCTCTAAATAGATTCCCGGCTCGCAGCTCACGACATTTCCCGCCTGCAGAATACCTTTGGAGTTGGGGCCGCAGAAGGGCTGTTCGTGGATTTCAACGCCTACACCGTGTCCCATGGAATGGGTGAAATAGGAACCATATCCTGCATCGCCAATGATCTTACGGGCCACGCCATCGTAGTCCTTGGCAAGGAGACCCGGACGGAGTGCTTCACAGCCGGCCATCTGAGCCTTCAGCACGGTGTTGTAGACGTTGGCCATCTCCTCGGTGACAGAGCCCACTGCAAATGTGCGGGTCGTGTCACTGTGATATCCGTTATAGAGGGCACCGTAGTCGATGGTCACAAAGTCACCGTTTTCAATGACCTTCTCTCCGGGCACGCCGTGGGGCTTGGACGAATTCTCACCGCTGACCACGATCGTATCAAAGGAGAGGCCGTCAGCGCCGTATTTCCGCATGCGGTAGTCGAGCTCGTTGGCCACATCCCGCTCCCGGATGCCCGGTTTGAGGAACTGCAGCGTGTCGAGCAATGCCTTCTCCGCAATATCCTGGGCCCGCTGCATCTGAGAGACCTCAAACTCCGTCTTGACCTCGCGGAGGGAGGAAATCATGGTATCAAGACGTGCGGAAACGTTATAGGTATACTGGTTCAGGACCCGACGGTAGGTGTTCAGGTCCTGAAGCGTCATGCGGGATGCCTCGACCAGGATCTCATTGCAGCCATACTTCCGGAGCAGACGGTCCAGCTGATTATAGACGTTGTCCTGCAGGAGAACCTCCGCCTCTGTGACGATTTTGCGGGCATCCTCAATGTAGCGCCCGTCCGTAATAAACGTGCTGCCGTCACGGGTCGCCAGAAGATAGCCGTTGCTCGCATTAAAGCCCGTAAAGTAGCGCCGATTCTCCTCACTGACAATGAGGGCAGCCTGGGTGCTCTTCAGCTGCTGTTCCAAATTTTTCAGATTCATGGAAAACACTTCTTTCCGGAAAATTAGTTTGATTTGCCGCGGACCCAGTCAATGGCCTCCTGGAGAAACAGTATGATGGCCTCCGCCGTGCGGACAAATGGATACCAGTACCACATGCGGTTCTCCTTGGCATATCGGTCCACATAGATGCAGTGGACTCCGGCTCTCCGCGCCCCTTTTATGTCCGTGAAGAGCTGGTCACCGATCATGACCATGTCCCTCCGCCGACAGCGAAGGTGTTTCTGTGCCCGGAAGAAACCAAACGGTGTTGGCTTCAGCGCTCTGGCCACGACGGGAATATCGTATTCCCGCGCCAAGATTCCAGCGCGCTCTTCCTTGGCGTTGCTGAGCAAGAGCACGGTGAACCCTTCATCCTTCATGGACTGGACCCATTCCCGGGAACCGGGCAGCGGTTTGGTCGTCCCGTCGTAGGAGGAGGTGTTGTCGGCATCCAGAAGAATGCAGGTTGCTCCGAGCCCGCGGATATCCTCGGGGGTCACGTCGGTGAGAAGGTGGCGATGCAGGTCCGGCCGTAGGTACTTCATCTTTTTTCCTCCAGACTACGCTTAAAATAGGAAAACCGGCTGCAGGAACCCTGCAACCGGTCTTAAAGCTTATTTATATTTGCGCTTGCGGGCAGCTTCGGATTTCTTCTTCCGTTTTACGGACGGTTTCTCATAGTGCTCTCTTTTGCGAACCTCTTTGATTACGCCATCTCTGGAAGTCTGTCTCTTAAAGCGCCGGAGTGCGGAGTCGATGGACTCGTTGTCTCTGACTTTGATTTCGCTCATCTATTTTTCCCCTCCTTCCGAATAGCAGGGTAATAATCTGAATAAACGCTCACCCCATAGGTGAACTTGGATAATTATACATCAGTCTCTGAGGAGTTGTCAACGACTTCCGGTCTGATTTCCGGCGGGACCTCCGGCTCCTCCATCCGCTCCACGTAGAGACTCCGACACGGGTACGCGAACGAGCTTCCGTTTTGTTCCACGATGTCACGGATTCGGAAATTGACCTCCTCGTTGACCTTCAAATACTCGTCGTAGTTTGTGGTCTTTGTGAAGTAGATGATCTGGATGTCGAGACTGCTCTCACCGAAGCCGGTAAAGGCAATGGAGATGCGGCCATTGTCTATTTTGTCGTCCTTCTGCAACATGGCCTTTATCTGGCGGATAATGCGCCGCATGCAGTAGTTCGACGTGTCATAGTCCAGGCCGATCTGGGTCTTCGTGAACCGTTTGCCCATGGCGGAGAAGTTGGTGATGGGCTCATCCATAAGCTTGGAATTCGGCATGACGATGAGCAGATCATCCAGCGTGCGGATACGGGTGCTCCGCATGGTCATGTCCTCGACGGTGCCCTCCACAGAGGGGGTACGGATATAGTCGCCAATGTCAAAGGGGCGGTCGGAGACGATCTCAAAGCCGCTGAACAGGTTGGAAGCTGCATTCTTGGCGGCCAGGGAGAGGGTCAAGCCCCCAAGACCAAGGCCGGTGATGATGCCGTTGATATTGTATCCGAGCTCGCTGATGATGATACACACCGCGATGGACACAATGACCAGCTTCATGATGTTGGCCACAAACCGGATGGCCACTTCGCTGGACTGGCTGTTTTTCTGGTTCAGCTTGATGGTGACCTTTGTGATGGTGGGCGTCAGATTCATCAGCGCCCAGGTTATGAGGGCAATGGACACGACCCCGTACATCTTATTCAGGAACTGGTCAAAGCCTCCGGATGTTCCGGAGAGCTTGAACAGCGCAAAGATGCCAGTCATGATGATGAAACCGCGTAAGGGGTCCCGGAGCGAGACATAGAGCCCCTGCTCCACAGAGGGCCACTTGCGGAAGAGCTTGGAAAATGCCTTGCTGATCCAATTGGCCAGTTTCCGGGAGAGGACCGTCATCAGGATAAAGATGAGAAGTCCGAAACACACGGAGGCAATATTGTCCAAGAGCCCGTTCCACCAACGGACCACCGAACCCCACTGGGTCGTAAAAATGCTGATGAACTGCTGCATAGATTATTTCACCACAAGGTTCACAAGCCTTCCGGGAATATAGATGGCCTTTACCACGGTCTTGCCGTCGGTATAGGCTTTGACCTTCTCGTCGGCCTGGGCTTTTTCAAGCGCATCCTCTTTGCTGATGTCGGTCGGGACCTCCATGCGGGAGCGGACTTTGCCATTGACCTGAACGGCGATCTCGACGACATCGTCGACGCATTTCGCCTCGTCATAGGTGGGCCACTCGGTCTCGCAGAGCATTCCGCCGAAGTTCTGCTCGCTCCAGATCTCCTCCGTCATATGCGGGGCAAACGGGTTGAGCAGGGTGATGAAGGTCTTGAGCTCGGCGCGGTTGAGGCCGCCGTTGTCGTAGATCTTGTTGAGCAGGGTCATGAGGGCTGCAATGGCAGTATTGAACTTCATGCTCTCAATATCTTCGCTGACCTTCTTGATGGTCTTATGGAACGAGGAGGACAGCTTCTTGCTGTACTCATCGCCGTCCGTCACCATATCCTGAAGAGCCCAGGTGCGGTCCATGAACCGCTTCATACCCTTTACGCTCTTTTCCGACCAAGGTGCGGAACTCTCGTAGTCGCCCATGAAGAGGACGTAGGTGCGGAGGACATCGGCGCCGTACTCGTCGACAACGTCGTTGGGGTCGATGACATTTCCGCGGGACTTACTCATCTTCACGCCGTCGGGTCCGAGAATGAGACCCTGGGCGGTGCGCTTGGCGTAGGGCTCGGCATTCGGCACCTCACCGATGTCGTGCAGGAACTGGTTCCAGAACCGGGAGTAGATGAGATGTCGGGTGACATGCTCCATGCCGCCGTTGTACCAGTCGACCTGGCCCCAGTATTTGAGCTTCTCCGGATCGGCAAACGCCTTGTCGTTGTGCGGATCCATGTAGCGGAGGAAGTACCAGGACGAGCCAGCCCACTGGGGCATGGTGTCGGTCTCGCGCTTGGCAGGGCCGCCGCACTTCGGGCAAGTGCAGTTCACGAACTCGGGGATCTTGGCGAGCGGGGACTCTCCGTCGGAGCCGGGCTTGTAGTCCTTGACCTTCGGAAGTCGGAGCGGAAGCTCCTCGTAGGGGACCGCTACATCGCCGCAGTGGGGGCAATGGATGATGGGGATGGGCTCGCCCCAGTAGCGCTGACGGTTGAAGGCCCAGTCCTTCATCTTGTACTGGACGCCCTTCTCACCGATGCCCTTCTCCTCAAGGAATTCGAGCATACGGGCGATGGAGTCTTTTTTATTATCAATACCGTTCAGGAACTCGGAGTTGATCATGTTGCCGTCGCCGGTGTAGGCCTCTTTTTCAATGTCGCCGCCCTCGATGACCGGGATGATGTCAATGCCGAATTTCTTTGCAAACTCGTAGTCGCGCTGGTCGTGGGCCGGAACCGCCATGATGGCACCGGTGCCGTAACCCATCATGACATAGTCGGAGATATAGATGGGAATCTCTTTCCCGTTGACCGGGTTGATGCCGGTAAGGCCGTCAATGCGCACACCGGTCTTATCCTTGACGAGCTGGGTCCGCTCAAACTCCGTCTTCTTGGCACACTCAGCGCGGTAGGCCTCAATGTCTTCCATGTTGGCAATTCGGTCTTTGTATTTATCAATGAGCGGATGCTCCGGAGCCATGACCATGAATGAGACACCGAAGAGGGTATCGCACCGGGTTGTGTAGATGCGGAGTGTCTCGTCCGTATCTTTTACCTTGAAGTCCACAAATGCGCCGGTCGACTTGCCGATCCAGTTGCGCTCCTGGGTCTTGATGTTCGGGAGGAAGTCCACGGTGTCGAGACCCTGCAGAAGCTTGTCGGCATACTCGGTGATGCGTAGATACCAGACCTCTTTCTCCTTCTGGATGACGTCGCTGTGGCAGATGTCGCACTTGCCGCCCTGGGAGTCCTCGTTCGAGAGAACGACCTTGCAGGAGGGGCAGTAGTTAACAAGGGTCTTGTCCCGGAAAGCGAGACCATGCTCAAACATCTTCAGGAAGATCCACTGGGTCCACTTATAGTAGTCCTCATCTGTCGTGTCTATTACACGGGTCCAGTCGAAAGAGAAACCGACCTTTTTCAGCTGGCTGGTGAAACGGTCAATGTTCATGTCCGTGACCTGGCGCGGATGCATGCCGGTCTTAATGGCATAGTTCTCGGTGGGAAGACCAAACGCGTCAAATCCGATGGGGAACAGGACATTGTAGCCCTGCATGCGTCGTTTCCGGCTTACGACCTCAAGGCCGGAGTAGGCCTTGATATGTCCGACGTGCATGCCGGCGCCCGAGGGATAGGGGAACTCAACGAGGCCGTAGAACTTGGGTTTGTCACTGTTATCCTCCGCGTGGAAGACACCGGTCTCCTCCCATTTCTCCTGCCATTTCGGCTCGACGTTTCGAAAATCGTATGGTTTCATCTTTCAACATTCCTTTAGAAAAATAGTTCGTTTATTTGCTGATGTCGACTTCCTCGGCGTCGGCCCAGAGCCGTTCGAGGTTGTAGTGCTGTCTTGCCTCAGGGAGGAAGAAGTGACAGATGACGTCGCCGTAATCCACGAGGATCCAGTCGCTGGACTTGCCCTCCATGCGGCCGTGCTGCCCGAGCTTGTCCATTTCATAGTCCACCTCGTCAGCCAGCGACTTGATCTGCGTGCTGGATGTACCGGTGGCAATGACGAAGTAGTCGGCCACGATCGTCAGGTCACCGACTTTGCGGACCTGAACATCCTCGGCCTTTCTCTTCTCCAGAACCTCTGCGATCTTTGCAACTTTTTCCTCAGCTGTCATTTACTGTCCTCCATTCTGTCCCCGATCTCAGCGGCCACCTCGTTGTAGAGGGCAATGGTGTCATAGTTGATGACATGATACCGCTTCAGCAGCATGGTCAGGGTAAACCGGGTCCCAATGAGGATGGCCTCATCGATATTCCGGTAAGCCGTCTCCCGGACATCCTCGACGCCGGGGTAGTCCCGCTCGTCGGAGATGAAGTCCGCCACGTAGATGACCTTTTCGAGCATCGACATATTCGGACGGCCTGTTGTGTGATATTTTATAGCACGGATCATTTCCGCGTCAACAATGCCGAGTTCATCCCGCACATAGGCGGCGCCCGCCGGGGCGTGCCAGAGCTTGGGGTTCTCGAGCACATAGTCGGGGAGCGGCTCCCCGAGCTGCAGCATATATTTCTTCTGCTCCTCCCGGGAAGCGTTCTTTTCCACATCGTGCAGGAGGCCGCAGATATAGGCCTTCCCCGGGTCAACGCCGTTCTGCTCTGCCAGCTTCACGGCAGCCTTTGCCACATTTCTCGAGTGCTGATACCGCTTCGGTTCCAGGCGCTCCCGAATGACTGCAATGTATTCCTCATGTGGATCCATGATAAAGCCCCCTGTCTGCAATATACTGCGCAACCTCCGGGGCCACAAGCCCCTCGAGCGATTCCCCGCTCCGGACCCTCCGCCTCACTTCTGTGGAGCTCACGTCCACGGGTGGGATCTCATAGAACTGGAACCGGCCGTTCCGGTACTCCTCCGGAAATGTCCGCTCCGCATAGGAGCACAGATCTTCAAGGGAGACGCGGCTGCTCCGGACCGCCGAGACCACGGTGGCAAGCCGCAGGATCTCCCGCGGTTCATACCACTTGTCCAGATAGAGGAGCATATCGTCCCCCATCAGGAAATAGAATTCGTCGTTCTCGCCGTACCGCTGTTTCAGCTGCCGCAGTGTGTCGACTGTATAACTTTTGCCCTGGCGATTCAGTTCTATGGGGTCAATGGTGAATCGCCCATCCGCGAAGGTCTTTTCGCACATATGGAGACGGTCCTCTGCCGATGCCAGGTCCGGTGCCGCTTTATGGGGCGGAATTGCCGCAGGAATGATGAGCATTCGGTCCAGACTGCAGTGGGCAACGAACCCCTCCGCTATGTTCCGGTGGCCCAGATGGGGCGGATTAAACGTCCCGCCGAAAATTCCGGTCTTTGCCAAACTTAGCGCCCCTTCTCTGCCGCTCATTGCTCCGGCGGATCTTCTCCGCCCGGCGGATATTGGCCTTCTTCTGTGCCTGCTTCTTGTGGAGCTCCTCGCTGTAGCGGTAGAGGACGATGACGCCCCCGACGACGCTGATGACATCAGCGCCGGTGTGCTCCGCAATGTCCCGGGCAGCCTCTTTCGGCGTGACCGGGCAGCTCTCCAGCAGGACCTTCAGCTTGATGAGCTCTCTTGCGGTGAGCTCCTGATCCACCTGTTTATAGAGTCCCTCGCTGAGACCGTTCTTGCCGATCTGGCAGGAGGGGGTGAGGGTGTTGGCTTTGGAGCGGTACTCCGCCCGTTCTTTGCTGGTCATCTGAGTTCTCCTTCCAGTATATGGCACATCTCCTGCAGGGCGCGGCTTCTGTGGCTCTGGCTGTCCTTGACCTCAGGGGACACCTCTGCAAATGTGTGATTCTCGTCGATGAGGAACAGCGGGTCATAGCCGAAGCCGTTGCTGCCCCGCTCGGAAAATCCGATCCACCCACGGCACTCGCCGTAGGATGTGAACTCCCTTCCGTCCGGGAAGACCGCCGCCACGCTGCAGGCGTAGTGAGCAGTCCGCTCCGGCATAGGCACGTCCTTCAACTCCCGGAGGAGCTTACGGTTGTTGGCCTCGTCGTCCCCGTTTTCCCCGTCGTCACCGCTGAAGCGGGCCGAGTAGATGCCCGGGGCGCCGTCGAGGGCGTCAACACAGAGACCGGAGTCGTCCGAGAGGGTGGGGTAACCGCTGACCTGGCAGCCGCTGCGCGCCTTGAGCAGCGCATTCTCCTCAAAGGTACTGCCGGTCTCCTCCACCTCCGGGAGCGAAATGCCCAGCTCATCGGCCGTGCGGATTTCAATTCCCAAGGGTCCGAGGATGCGGGAAAATTCTATTTTCTTGTTCTTGTTGGTGGTGGCAATCAGGAAAATCATGATTTATTTTTTGTTCTCCTCGCTGTCTAGGCTCCGCTGCAGGATGGATGCCTTTGTGGCATTCAGCTTTTTCAGGAGCTCCCGGCGGGCAATTTCAGCCGGATCGTCGGAGTCTGCGTCCGAGGCATTCTCTGCAGCTGCTGCTTTCTCAGCGGCCTCTGCTTTTTTCTCCTCTTCGCGGCGCTTTTCCTCTTCTGCGTAACGGGCTCTTGCCTCGGCGGCCGCCTTCTCACGGGCCTCCCGGCGGGCCTGCTGCTCCGCCTCTGCCCGCTTGCGCTCGGCCTCCAGCTCATCCTGGAGAGCCTGGGCCTTCTCCCGCTCTGCGGCCTCAGCCTCTTTTCTCAGGCGCTCTTTCTCGGCCTCTTCCCGGGCTTTTCTCTCGGCCTCTGCCTTTCTGCGGGCCCGGTCCTCGGCGTCTTTTCTGGCCTTCTCCTCGGCCTTTCTCTTTTTCTCCGCCTCGGCCTTTGCCTTCTCCTCCGCTCTTGCGCGCTCGCGGGCCTCTTTCTCGGCGCGTTTTCTCTCGCGCTCCTCGTCCCGCTGTCTCTTCTCTTCCTTGCGCTTTGCCTTTTCGGCCTCTATGCGCTCCTTTTCCTCTGCCTCGCGCTTTGTGGCCTCTTTCGCTGCCTTGGCGGCCTGTTTCTGCTCTTTCTTGGTGAGCTGTACTTCCGCCTCTTTGTCTTCCCCGTCCTTTTCATCCTGGACAAGGGAGGCGACCTCGACATCCTTTGCGCCCTCCATGTGGAGATTCTCGTCGAGCTTCTCCTCAATCTCGGTCTGGCTATCCGTGTCGATGGGGTCAAACAGCGACTCGGCAAAGGCGGTGGCACTGAAGGGCTGCAGGTCGTCCAGACCCTCGCCGACACCGATGAATTTTACCGGAAGCTTCAGCTCATTCTTTATGGAGAGGACAACACCGCCGCGGGCTGTGCCATCCAGTTTCGTCAGGACAATACCTGTGACGTCGGCCACTTTCATGAATTCCTTGGCCTGGCTGATGGCATTCTGTCCGGTGGTGGCATCCAACACCAGGAAGATTTCCCGGTCGGAGTAGGGGAGCTCCCGGTCAATGACCCGGTAGATCTTGCCAAGCTCGTCCATGAGTCCCTTTTTATTGTGGATTCGGCCGGCAGTGTCGCAGATGATGACGTCGGCGTTATCTTTGATTCCTCTATTTATTGTGTCAAATACCACGGAGGCCGGATCAGAGCCCTCGTCGTGCTTGACGATGTCCACACCGGCGCGGTCCGCCCAGATCTCCAGCTGGTCGATGGCGGCGGCACGGAACGTGTCGGCGGCTCCGAGGATGACCTTTTTGCCCTCGGATTTGAAGTAGGCCGCCATCTTTCCGATGGTGGTGGTCTTGCCGACGCCGTTTACGCCGATGACGAGGACCACGGCAGGGGTCGTCACAAAGTCGATGGTCTCGTCCTCGCCGAGCATATCGGCCACAACTTCTTTAATAAGACGGCGGACTTCCGCCGGATCCTTGACGTTCTCTTTTTTGACGCGGTCCTTGAGCTCGCTGATGATGGCCTCCGAGGTGACAACACCGACATCGCTCATGACGAGGACTTCGGTGAGCTCGTCATAGAGGTCGTCGCCAATGCTGTCGAAGGCGTCGAGGACGTCGTCGATGGCTCCGGTAAGATTGTCGCGTGTCTTCTTGGTACCAAAATTCAGCTTGCTGAAAAATCCTTTTCCTTTTGCCATTACGTTCTCCTCTTTCTCAGTCTATGCCCAGTTCCTTGGCCATCTCCGCGGTCTGGAGCTCCAGGAGCTTTGAGACTCCCTCCTCCTCCATGGTGACGCCGTACATGATGTCGGCTTCTTCCATGGTACCACGGCGGTGTGTAATGGTTATGAACTGGATGTTATTGCTCATGCTCCGCATATACTGGGCAAACCGGGCGACATTGACGTCGTCGAGTGCCGCTTCGACCTCGTCGAAGACGCAGAACGGGGCGGGGGTAATCTTCAGGATGGCGAAGAGCAGGGCAATGGCAGAGAGGCCCTTCTCACCGCCGGAGAGCAAATCGATATTCTGGACATTTTTTCCCGGGGGCTGTACCCGGATGTCGATGGGGCTCTCCAAAAGATCGGACTCGTCCTGGAGGGCGAGCTCTGCGGTTCCGCCGCCGAACAAGTCGGTAAATGTGCTGCGGAACGCCGCATTGATTTTTGCGAACTGCTCCCGGAACTGCTTGGCCATATTGTCGGTGAGCTCACCGATGAGGCCGAGAAGTTCCTGCTTGGAGGTCTCTACGTCGTCAATCTGCCCTTTCATAAACTCATAGCGGGCGGAGACCTCTTTATACTCTTCAATGGCTCCGACGTTGACAGAGCCAAGTGCCTTAATGTCGGCCTTTACTTCACGGAGAGACTTCTCGCTCTCCTGGGCATTTTCGCTCGGGGAGGTCACATTGGCCGCCTCCCGGGGTGTCAGCTGATATTCATCATAGAGCTTATTGACCGTGGCGTCGTAGTCCCGGCGCATTCCGGCCTTGCGCTCCTCGAGTCGGGCGAGTTCACCGCTGATGCGTTCCCGCTCACTGCTCTTGTCCCGCTCCGCAGCGCGGAGGCGGCTGCTCTGGGCCTCGGCCTCATCCCGCTCCTTTGTGAGATCTTCGATCTTCACATTGGCGTTCTCCCCAGCTGTCTTCAGCGAAGCGAGCTGTTCATTCAGGGAGACGATGTCGGCCTGAGCCTCTTCAATTTCTCCGTTATAGCGGTCAATATCGGCACGCCACTTCTCGTCGTGGTCCGCGGACAGAGCGCTGCTCTCCTGGAGTCGCTCCAGACCGGCCTTAGCGTTCTCAATGTCTTTGTCGGCAGCGAGGATATCCAGGTTCAGCTGGCTGGTTCGCTCTGCAATGGAGGCACTCTCACTCTGGAGTTTTTCCATGTCCTCGGCGAGGGCCGCTCGCCTCTTCTCGAGTTCCCCGGCCTTTTTCGAAGCAGTTTCTTCTTCCGATGCGGCGGCTGCCTCCTCTTCTTTCAGGGCGGCGATCCGGTCCTCGGCAGTGCGCTGCTCCTCTTCCAGAGCCCGCAGTGCCTGCTGCACAGTCTCATACTGGCCGCTGACGACTCGGCTCTCACCCTCCGCCTTGATTTTCTCCTCCTTGGCCCGTGCCAGGTCGGAGCGGGCGCCCTCGAAATCATCTCGGGCGGCGCCGGCGGCGGACTCGTACTCTTCTAAGTACTTGTCTGCCTTCTCAAGGCGTTCATTCAGAGCGGCGGTCTCCTTCTTCAGAGCCTCAATGGCCCCTGCACGGGAGAGGATACCGGCATTCCGGGTGCGGGAACCGCCCGTCATGGAACCGCCGGCGTTGATAGTCTGACCGTCCAGTGTGACGATCTTGAACCGGTTTTTATATTTGCGGCCCAGGGAAATGGCGCTGTCCATATCCTCGACGACGACGGTCCTGCCGAGCTGGGCCCGGAGGATCTCCTGATATTTTCTGTCGGCATGGACCAGGTCGCTGGCAATGCCCACATAGCCGTCGTGGTTTTCGATACCATTTTCCCGCAGATCCCTGCCGCGGATAGCAGAAATCGGAAGGAACGTGGCGCGGCCGCCGCGGTTGTTCTTCAGATATTCGATTCCGCGCTTGGCGTCCTCCTCGGTGTCCACAACAATAAACTGCACTGCTGCACCGAGGGCGGTCTCAATGGCTGCGGAATATTTTTCCGGTACGGAGATAAGCTGGGAGAGGGGTCCATGGATTCCCCGGAGCGTGCCGCGCCGGGCCTCCTTAATAACAGCTTTTACACTGCCGGCGTACCCCTCCATATTCTTTTCCAGATCCTCGAGCATGCGGGCGCGGCTCTCCTTCTGCTCCGCCTCCCGGCGGATGGCCTCCCGCTTGTCCCGGGCGGCAGCGAGCTTCTGCTCCCGCTGCTGCAGGCGCATTTCATATCCGCGGATTGAATTCTCAATGGAGACGACATTTTCCTCCGCGTCGGCCACTGCCTTCTCCGCGTCTTTCATGGCGTTTTCCAGTTTTTCCAGCAGTTCGCTCCGCTCGGTGAGAGAGGCGGCAGTCTGTTCGCCTCGGCTGCGGATCTCGTCCAGGGAGGACTGGGCGGCAGAGCGGCGGATTCGGGCGAGGGAAAGGGCCTCACTATTTTTGCGGACCTCTTCAGCGAGCGCCTGGCGGCGGCTCTCCAGTTCATTTCCCTCTCCGGTCTTTCCGGCAAGTTCCTCGGATAGGGCGTTCAAGGCGTCCTCCTTCTCCTTCCGGCTCCCTTGGAGACTCTGGAGAAGCTCCTCGGTGCTCTCCATTTTTTCCTTGAGGGCACTGCGTTCGAGGGAGGCATTCCGCATGTCCTCCTGGACCTGGCGGATGTTCTCCTGTTTGAGGGCGATGGAGTTTTCGTCCACCGCAATACGCGACCGGAGCGTTCCGGACTGTTCCTCCAGACCGGATACGGAGCGACGCACCTCATCAATTTGAATGGTGATGTCACGGGAGCGGGCCATGGCCTTCTCAATGGCATCCTCCATGGTCTCGAGGTTTGCCTCCGCCTCGCTGTACTGGGCGGTGGCCAGATCAATTTTATGCTCCTGCTCCTTGAGTTTCTCCTTCAGGTCGTCCAGGCGGCGGAGCCAGAGACCGATCTCCAGTTCCTTTTTCTCGCCGGCCAGTACCAGGAACTTCTGGGCTTTTTCGCTCTGGACTTTCAGGGGGCCTACCCGGCTCTCCAGCTCTGCGAGGATGTCCCGCAGACGGACCAGGTTGTCCTCGGCCTGGTCCAGCCGGCGCATGGCGTCAGCTCTCCGGTACCGAAAATGAGAAATGCCGGCGGCCTCCTCCAACATCTCCCTGCGCTGGGAGGACTTGTTGGAGACCATGTCGGCGATCTTTCCCTGGCTGACCATGGAGTACCCGTCCCGTCCGAGACCGGTGTCCATGAACAGCTCATTGATATCTCTGAGACGGACTGTCTTTCCGTTCAGTTTGTACTCTCCCTCGCCGGAGCGATAGTAGCGGCGTGTCACTGCCACCTCGTCGCTGTCCATGGGGAGGGAGCGGTCGGTGTTGTCCAGGCGGAGCGTGACCTCGGCGTAGCCCAGGGCGCGCCGTTTTTTTGTTCCGCCGAAGATGACATCCTCCATTTTCGCACCCCGCAGGTTCCGGGTGGACTGTTCCCCCAGGACCCAGCGGACCGCATCGGAGATATTGCTCTTTCCGGAGCCGTTCGGACCGACAATGGCGGTCATGCCCCGGTCGAATTTCAGCACTGTCTTGTCCGGGAATGACTTAAACCCGTGCATTTCCAGTGATTTCAGTACCATTCGCTTCTCCGCCTTCTGCCGTCAAATCTGTTCGGCTCTTACTTCAAAATGCGCCAGCCCGTCCTCGGGACGGATTCTGCACACATATCCATTTTTTTCTAATTCTATAATATTTCGCCGGTTCTGTCCCGCCATTTTGGAAATTTCCGAGGGGGCCACAGACAGACGGTATTTCCCAGGTTCTGCGCCCTTCAAGGCATCCTTTGCCCGCTCCAGATAAATGTGTCCCTCACAGAGCTCCCGGAACGCCGGATGATACGGCCCAGCGAGATACCCCTCTTCGACCTCTCCGCCTGAGTGGAGTCCCATCCGGATAACCGGGATTCCCCGGTCTTCAAAAATCCGGAGGAGTTCTCCGCAGACCTGAACCGACTCGTCGAGGGTGGGAGGAACATAGGCGCCTGTCCGCCAGAGCTCAGCGAGCTCTGTTCCCTCCAATACAATGGTCGGGTAAATCCGCATGGTGGCGGGCTGTAATTCGGCAAGCATTCTCCCAGTATAGAGGTCGTCCTCCGGGGCACTTCCGGGCAGGCCGGTCATCATCTGGAGACCCAGCTCAAACCCGTGCCTCCTGACCCGCTCTGCGGCTTCTACCACATCGTCCGCCGTATGTCCGCGGCGATTCAGTTTCAGTACCCGGTCCCGCATGCTCTGCGCGCCCAGTTCCACGGCCTCCACGCCGTAGTCCTCTAAGATGTCCAGAACTTCGTCGCCCACGCTGTCGGGCCGCGTGGAAATTCGGATGCCGCTGACGGATCCGTCCTCCACAAATGGCCGTGCCGCCTCCAGCAGTGAGATCATGTAGGGGCGCGGCACCGCGGTGAAGCTGCCTCCGAAGAACGCGAGCTGCGCGCCGCGGGTGCCGCTCTCGAGCGCGGTCCGGACAGCGGGGGCCACATCCTCGGGGCTCGCCGTCTCCGGCTCGCCGGTAATGGTCCTCTGGTCGCAGAACGTGCACCGGTGCGGGCACCCTACGCCCGCCACAAACAATGCTATATTGCTGTGTTTCATAACCCCATGAGCTCAAGGGCCTTTTTGGCTGCCTCCTGCTCCGCATGCTTCTTCGTGCGGCCAATGCCAGATCCAATGACATTGGAGTTCAGGTGGACCTCCACCTCAAAACGCTTGTCGTGGTCCGGACCGGATTCGCCAACCAGAACATAGGTGAGCTCCTCTTCCGGGTTCTCCTGGATGACCTCCTGCAGCGTGGTCTTATAGTCCTTAAACGAGACCGTGTGTTTCTCCACAGCGGTCATGACAAAGTGCAGCACAAACTCCCGCGCCGGCTCAATGCCGCCGTCCAGATAGATAGCCGCAATGACAGCCTCAAAGGCATCCGCAAGAATGGACACCCGGGTGCGGCCGCCATTTTTCTCCTCGCCGTGGCCGAGAAGGATATAGTCGCCCTCGTCGATCTCCAGTGCAAACTCATAGCAGGACTTCTCGCAGACCGTGGCTGCCCGGAGCTTGGTGAGCTTGCCCTCGGGCATGTCGTGGAAGTTGTTAAAAAAGGCATCTGCGGTTATGAAGCCGAGGACCGAATCGCCCAAAAATTCCAAGCGCTCGTTATACTTGTGGCCCGGACCCTGCTCATTGGCATAGGAGGAGTGGGTCAGAGCAATATCGAGTAGACTTAAGTCCTGAAACTCATAGTGGATCTTCTTTTCAAACTCGTGGAGCTGCTCTGCCCGGGCAGAACTGATTTTATGACTCATTGGTATTCGCCTCCGGCGAAATTCTTTCTCTCTTGCTGGGGATGGAGTCCCGGATGACATCGATGGCGCCGGACTCGGCATAGGATGCGGCCTGGAAAATGGCGTTTTTCATGGCCTCGGCGTTGGAGGAACCATGGGCCTTGATGACCGGCTTGTTGATGCCGATGAGCGGTGCCCCGCCGATCTTCTTCGTGTCAAACTGGTTTTTCAGGCCATGCATGCCTTTCCGGACGCCGAGGTAGGAGAGTTTTGTCACCGCACTGCTCAGATAGATGTCCTTGAGACTACCGAGCAGCATCTTGGCGACGCCCTCCATGGTCTTGAGAATGATGTTGCCGGTGAATCCATCGGCAATGACCACATCGGCGGCGTTGAACAGGATGTCCCGGACCTCGCAGTTGCCCATGAAATTGATCTTATCGTTCTTTTCCATGACCTCATAGGCGCCACGCTGAAGATCTGTGCCCTTGTTGGGCTCGACTCCGATATTGGCGAGGCCAACCTTCGGGTTCTCCACGCCCATGACCTTTTCCATGTAGATGCTTCCCATGAGTCCGAAGAAATTCAGGACATCCGGGGAGCAGTTGTCGTTGGCGCCGCAGTCCATGAGCAGGACCGGGCCCTTTTTGCCGGGCACAATTGTCCCGATGGCCGGCTTACGAACACCCTTGATCCGCTTGACAAACAGGTTGGCGCCCACGACGACGGCACCGGTGGAGCCGGCGCTGACGAAGGCATCCCCCTCGTCCTCGGCCAGCATCTTGAGGCCGATGGCCATTGAGCTCTCGTTGTACTCATGGCGGATCTTGAACGGATCCACATCCACAGGGATGATGGACTTGGCGTCACGGACCTCGATGTCACCGAGGTCGAGGCTGTTCATTTTCACACAGTTGTGGATCTGGCTGGAGGGACCGGTCAGAATGATCTGAAGGTCCTCCCGCTCCTGGGTCGCGGCAATGGCACCTTTGATGATTTCGGCAGGGGCGTTGTCGCCGCCAAAGGCATCGACAATGATTTTCATAGAGCACCTCCAAGGTTTTCATGGAACCAGTCGAGGGAGCGCTGCGCCAGCGCCTCATAGCGCTGTTTCTTGTCCCGGATCCGTTCGGGCAGAGGCGGGATGACGCCAAAATTGGCCCCCATCGGCTGGAAGTTTTCTATCATCTTGTCACTGATATAGGAGGAGAGCGCACCCATCATCGTAAAACGGGGCAGGATGAGCGGTTCCTCACCATTAATATAACGGGCTGCATTGAGACCCGCAAGAATACCGGACATGGCAGATTCCATATACCCCTCCACGCCGGTGATCTGCCCGGCAAAATAGAGGCCCGGTCTCTCCCGGAAATGGAAGTCCGCGTCGAGAAGCTGCGGAGAATTCAGGAATGTGTTCCGGTGCATGACGCCGTAGCGCAGGAACTCCGCATGTTCCAGGCCGGGGATCATGGAGAAAACGCGCTTCTGCTCTCCCCATTTCAGGTTGGTCTGGAACCCGACGAGATTGTACATGGAACCCTCCCGGGTCTCCTTGCGCAGCTGGAGTGCTGCCCAGGGGCGGTGCCCGGTGTGGGGGTCCCGCAGACCCACCGGTTTCAGCGGACCAAACCGCATGGTATCCGGCCCGCGGGATGCCATGACCTCAATGGGCATGCACCCTTCATAGACGCCATGTTTCTTGTCAAAGTCATGGAGTTCCGCGGACTCCGCATGGATGAGCGCATCGTAGAACCGCTCGTACTCCTCTTTGTTCATGGGGCAGTTGATATAGTCGTCATCCCCTCCACGGTCATACCGGGACTGACAGAATGCCCGGGACATGTCGACGGAGTCGCCGCTGACAATAGGTGCCACCGCATCAAAGAAGTGGAGGGAGTCTCCGCAGAGCTGTTCTATGTCGGCAGCCAGTGCGTCGGAGGCGAGGGGTCCTGCGGCAATGATGACTGCATCGCCCTCGTCAGGGATCTTCGTGACCTCTTCGCGATGCACCGTGATATTCGGGTCACCCTCAATGGCCTCGGTCACCATACGGGAAAACGCAGCACGGTCCACAGACAGGGAACCGCCTGCCGGCACCGCTGTTTCCTGGGCACAGGAGACACACAGACTGTGGAACTGTGACATCTCCTCTTTCATGAGCCCGGCAGCTGAGCCGACGCGCTTTGCCTTAAACGAATTCGAGCAGATGAGTTCGGCGAAGTCGGGCGATTTATGGGCGGGAGAATAGCGGACTGGCTTCATCTCATAGAGATCCACCGCAATGCCCGCCCGGGAGAGCTGGGCGGCCGCCTCGACACCGGCAAAACCGGCGCCGACGACCGTGGCGCGTTTACTCACTCTTCTCCTCCTGTGGGGCATCGTCCTCCCCGTCGGGCTTTTTGCGCTTTCGGGAAGCTGATTTTTCATATCCGCAGCCGTCTTTTAAGCAGACGAGCTTTCCGCGGTGCTTGAACAGGTTGCCTCCGCAGTTGGGACAGGTCTCCTTGGTGGGGACGTCCCATGTGCTGAAGTCGCAGTCCGGATAGTTGTCACAGCCGTAGAAGACATAGCCGCGGCGGGATTTTCTCTGAATGACCTTGCCGCCGCACTTCGGGCAGACGGCGCCGGTATCAATAATAAGGGGCTTTGTGTTCTTGCACTCCGGGTAGCCGGGGCAGGCGAGGAACTTGCCGTAGCGGCCGGTCTTGATGACCATCATGCGGCCGCATTTTTCGCAGGGGATGTCGGTCTTGTCCTCTTCGAGCTGGATTTTCTGGCCCTTCATGTCCTCTTTGGCCTTGGTGAGGGTACCCTCCAGCTCATCGTAGAACTCCCGTAGGATTTCCACGGAGTCGGCCTCGCCGTCTGCCACCTTATCCAGGTCGGTCTCCATCTCCGCAGTAAACTTCGTGCTGACGAACTTGGTAAACTCCTTCTCCAGGAGTTTTGTGACCGCCTCGCCGAGCTCGGTGGGTTTCAGGGTCTTTCCCTCCCGGACCACATATTCCCGGGAAAGGATGGTGGAGATGATGGAGGCGTAAGTGGAGGGTCGGCCAATGCCGTTCTCCTCCAGTGCCTTTACCAGAGATGCCTCGGTATAGCGGGCAGGCGGCTGGGTGAAGTGCTGGTTTCCCTTGATGTCGCGGAGTTTCAGCTCGTCGCCCTCTTTAAGCTCCGGCAGCTGGGTGCCGGCCTTGGCGTCATCGAGGGAGTAAAGAGTCGTAAAACCGTCAAATTTGACACTATAACCGCTGGCCGAAAATGTACAGTATCCCTCTGTGCCCTCTTTTTCGGATTTGATTTCCACCTTCATGGTGCTCTGGACGCAGTTGGACATCATACTTGCCAGGAACCGCTGCCAGATGAGGCGGTAGAGCTTATACTGGTCGGTTGTCAGACTGCCGCGGACATCGTCCGGCGTCAGAGAGACGTTCGTGGGGCGGATGGCCTCATGGCCGTCCTGGGCCTTGGCGCTGACCTTAAAGTAGCGGTCCTTCTCCGGCAGATATTTCTCCCCGTAAGCGCCGAGAATATAGTTCTTAGCAGCAGAGCGGGCCTCATTGGAGATACGGAGGGAGTCGGTACGCATGTAGGTGATGAGACCGACCTGATTTCCATGGATATTGACACCTTCGTACAGTTCCTGGGCCACCTTCATGGTTCGGCGTGTCTGGAAACCGAGACGCCGGGAGGCGTCCTGCTGCAGGGTGGAAGTAATAAACGGGGGAGCAGGCTGCTTGCGGCGGGTGCCCTTTTTCACAGAGGCAACGGTGAAATCGGCCCCGTCGAGACGCGAAAGATATTTATCTGACTCCTCTTTACTGGAGATTTTGACCTTGCCCTTCTCATCGGAGACGAGGGCCGCCGGGAACTGTTTACGGCTTCCGGGCGGATTGAACTTTGCGTCGATGGACCAGTACTCCTCGGGTTTGAAAGCCCGGATCTTTTCCTCGCGATCCACGATGAGGCGGACGGCGACGGACTGTACCCGTCCGGCGGAGAGACCGCGGCGGATCTTCTGAGAGACAAACGGGCTGATGCGGTAACCCACGAGGCGGTCGAGAATTCGGCGGGTCTGCTGGGCATCCACCAGATCCATATCAATGGTGCGGGGGTGTTTCATGCCCTCCGTGATTCCGGTCTTGGTGATCTCGTTGAACGTGACCCGGTTCTTCTCGTTCTCATCCAGGCCGAGCAGCTCTGCGAGATGCCAGGAGATGGCCTCTCCCTCGCGGTCGGGGTCCGTTGCGAGATACACATTGTCATATTTCGGGACAGAATCCTTCAGCTCTTTGACAAGCTTTTCCTTTCCCTTGATGACCGCATATTTCGGTTCAAAGTTGTTTTTTACGTCGACGTTGAGACGGGCGGCAGGCAGGTCACGCACATGGCCCATGGAGGCGGTGACATCGTAGTCATCCCCCAGCACCTGCTTGATGGTCCGAATTTTCGTCGGCGACTCCACAATAATGAGATTCGACATAGGGTCCCTTTCTAATCACTTCGAGAGGTGTAGTTATAGGTCTTGTCCGGCAGGGTCTCAATGTAACCAAAGACCTCCAGTTCCGACAGTGCACTCAGCAGCGCTGTGCCGGAGAGTCCGGACTGTTTCTGAAGTTCCGGAAGTGACACAGGTGTTCCCGAAAAAATTCCGTACACGGCCGCCGCCGCTCGGGAGAGTTCCGGTCCCGCCTTCTTCTGCGGACTTCTTCTATTGCAGCGCTCCGCAATATCCGGGCGCAGGGCGACCGGTTCCGCGGAGACGGTATTGACTAAGTTGCGGAGGAGTTCCTCCTGTGGTACTGCTTCTATATTAAGGTATTTCGCATAGGGTTCCCGGCAGCGGTACTCCTGCAGGATGTCCCATGCCTTTTCGGCAGTCATGGCACCAGCTTCCAGAAGCTCATTGCTTCCCTGAAAAGAAGTGGTAGGCTCACCGGGTACAGCAAAGACGTCCTTTCCCTGACTGTTTGCCCAGGTGGCGGTAATCAGGGAACCGCTTTTGACGGCCGCCTCCACCACGAGGGTTCCGCAGGTCATTCCCGAGATTAGCCGGTTTCTCTTTGGAAAGTCCCCCATATTCATGGTCTGCTCCGGGGCCAGTTCTGTGACCAGCACCCCGTTTTCCGCAATACATCTTCGAAGAGATTCATTGCGTTTCAAGTAGTCAGACCCGAAGGGGGAGCCAAGAACCCCAATGGTCTTGCCGCCGGCATTCAGCGCCCCAATATGGGCCGCACTGTCCACGCCGAGGGCTGCTCCGCTGACGATGATCATTCCGCAGCGCGTCAGGAGTTCGGAAAAGTCTGAGGCGATGTGGAGACTGGATCGCCGTGCACTTCGGGTCCCCACTATGGCAAACAGCGCCGGTATCCGCAACAGGGAGGAGTCGCCCTTAGCATAGAGCACAGCGGGACAGTCTGGCAGATACCGGAGTGGAGCGGGAAAGTCCCCATCCTCCGGAGAAAGAGGGTCCACGCCCATTTTGGCGCAGAGCTCCAAAATACGATAGGAGGGGCGAAGGTCCAGGTCTGTCATACGGGCCAGGGCTGTTTTTCCGAAAACACCGCTTAGGCGCCACTCCCTCTCACCGGCCCGGAAAATAGACTCCGGTCCCTCTGGGAACGCCTCCAAAACAGGTTCCAGGGGAGCGCCTCTTCCCAGGACCAGCTGAAGCCAGATCCAATATTTGATGTTACTTTTCGGTTTTGTTTTCATACGGTCTTACCATCTCCCACATTAATATGGAGGCTGCTGCCCCCGCATTGAGGGATTCCGCCCGGCCGGCCATGGGGATTGTAACAGTTCCCTGACAACTGGCGAGGGTCTCTTCGGTAACACCGTTTGCCTCATTTCCCACCACGACAATGGCGCCGCCGGAAAAGTCCGTATCTGTGACGGAGACGGCCCGGCTGTCCGGGACTGAGGCGTATGTCTTCATACCGTTTTTCTTCGCGTTTTCAATTGTACCTGTGATGTCTCCGGTCTCCAGCACCGAAAGGCGCAGAAGCGCACCCATGGATGCCCGGAGGGCCTTGGGGCTGTAGATGTCACAGCCGCCGGAGACAATGATCCCCGTGAGTCCGAGGGCCTCTGCCGTGCGGCTGACGGCCCCGAGATTGGCGGGATCCTGGACATTTTCCAGCAGGATATACTTGCCGGACTCGTCCATTTTTTCTATTTTATTACGGTCCCTTTGTTTGTCAAGTGTACGCAGAATGCAGCAGATACCCTGTGGATTTCGCGTATCTGTCAGCTTTTCGGCCACCGGCCGGCTCATGAGGAAAACAGACTCCGTCACGGCCGCAAGTTCGTTTATCTTCTCCGGCTCCCGGGCCATTAGTTCCTCGGTGACATAGAGCTCTTCAGCGGTAAGTCCGCTGCGCACCACATCCATACAGAGCCGCAGTCCCTCCAGGACAAAGCGCTGTTCCTTCCGCCGCTCCCGGGAGGAGTTCAGAAGTTTCACTGCGCGCTTGACCCGCGGGTTGTTTACACTTTGGATGAATTCCATTTGACACAGGTCCCTTTATAAGCAAAAAGCACGCCCGTATGCGCGCGGGCGTGTTTTTCTCAAAGTTTCGTTTCTCACTTGAGAGCGGCCTTAGCCTGCTCGGTGAGAGCGGTGAAGGCAGCCGGGTCGGCGATGGCGATCTCAGAGAGCATCTTCCGGTTTAGGTCGATGCCGGCCTTCTTCAGACCGTTGATGAACGTGGAGTAGTTCATGCCGTTCTGCTTGCAGGCAGCGGAGATGCGGGTAATCCAGATTCTGCGGAACTCACGCTTCTTCTGCTTTCTTCCGATATAGGCATAGTTGCCGGATTTCATGACGGCCTCTTTGGCAGTCTTGAAAAGACGGCTCTTACCGCCGTAATAGCCCTTTGCGAGCTTCAGAGTCTTATTTCTTCTTTTGCGCGTCATCATTGCGCCTTTTACACGAGCCATTGTGGTTTTCCTCCGTTAGTTAATGTTCCTAAAATACAGCGATGCGGCTTATTTATAAGGAACGAGACGTTTGATCTGCTTCTGGTTCGTCTTGTCGGCGACAGTCTGTTTGCGCAGATTTCTCTTTCTCTTGGTGTTCTTCTTGGTCAGGATGTGGGACTTGTTGGCATGAGCGATCTTCGGCTTGCCATTCTTGGAAAGTTTAAAGCGCTTCTTGGCGCCGCTGTGAGTTTTGATTTTCGGCATTATTGAAATCCTCCTTGGATTATTTACTGCTGTTTTGCAGCCGGTTTGGCGGCCTTTGCCTTCTTCGGCGGTTTGGCGGTCTTGGCGGTGAGGAACATCAGCATCTGCCGGCCTTCCAGCTTCGGTTTCTTCTCAATGACGCCGTATTCACTGCAGGCCTCGGCAAACTTGTCCATGATCTCATAGCCGTTCTTCGGATGGGCCATTTCCCTTCCGCGGAACCGGATGGAGACCTTGACCTTGTCCCCGCCTTTCAGGAACTTGCAGGCCTGATTCGCCTTGGTGTCGAAGTCGTGCTTGTCGATCTTCAGTGAGAGGCGAACCTCCTTGATCTCGATGACATGCTGCTTCTTCTTGGCCTCTTTCTCCCGTTTCGTCTGTTCGAAACGGTATTTGCCATAGTCCATGATCTTGCACACCGGCGGCTTTGCCTGGGGCGCGACCTTTACCAGATCCAGATTTTTCTCCTCTGCCAGTTTGTTGGCCTCTCTGGCAGACATGATGCCCAGCTGTTCGCCGTCGGCGGAGATGACCCGGACTTCTCTGTCGCGGATGTCGCCGTTGATCTGCGTCATATTCTTGCTAATGTTCAAGCACCTCCAGTTTCAGAAAAAAATAAGCACGGGCGATGCAGTATCCGTCCGTGCAATATCCGTCTATAATCAAAAGATCTCCGAATATTGACCCATGGAAGCGATATTCCATAAGGTGAGGACGGCACGTCCTGCTTTGTTTTCTGCAATAGTATATCCTCTGATATTTTATTTGTCAATAAGAATTTCCATAAGTTTGGGCAATGGCATATTCCTGCAGAATATTATTGAGCTTCAAGACGATGGAGCGCCACTGTGGATGGGTCTTCGGCAGCTCTGTGAACAGGTAGTTGTTCCAGGCCTGCTGTACCACTTCTTCTGAAGCTGTTGTAATTTCTACGTCGTTTGGAATGCGCATTTCCACTGGGGTGACCGACTTGATATCGGCTCCAACGGTGAACGTCCCTATATTTCCAAGGGATACGGTACCGTCCTGACGAACTCCATTGCCCTTCTCGGCTGCCCGGAACGTCATGTCAAAGCCCACCGGGCCAAACGCCTTCAGACTGTTGAGCAGAACCGGGTCGAGCCGGAACCGCCCGAAGGGAAGTCCGTTGTCCATTCCAAAGTTGGACCAGTGGAATGTGGTACGTTCCGATGTTCCGAAGGTGATGTCCGCCTTGCCGTCTCTGGCAGTGCGTTTTCTGGCATCCACATAGATCAGCTGACTGCCGTCTCTGCGAACCTTCAGGGCAGGACCCCGGTCCTTGGCATCCTTCAGGATTGCATTGATGGCAATGTCTCCGCCGTCCCTCTTAATAAGGATATTGGCGGCCGTAATATTTCTGTGCCGGTCAACGCAGAGGTCGAGGGATGCCCCTTTGAAGCCGCTGCTGCTGATCTGCCCCAGAATTCGGGAGCCAAGATCATAGATATAGGAGCCAAAGGTCTCCTGATCTCGGAACGTCTCACCCGTTCCGAGCACCTCATTGCAGACCTTCAGCAGTTTTGCGTCATCTTTCATGTACCAGAATGAGTTCTGCACCAATGACGAGAGATCCTGCGGCGCCATGACAATGTTCAGCCGGTCACCGCTCGCGTAGCGGTCGGCAAGGAGGAAGTCGCAGTTGTTCTCCACACTCACGGAAAAGTCACTGCGCATGTTTCGGAAGCCCTTCTTCACACATTTCTGGACTTCGTCCTGGACATCTGAACTGCGGAGAAGCCGCTTTGTTCTGCTGTCCAGCACCTGGTTCCAGCCGCTGTTGGCCTGCGAGGTCTCTGTGCGCTGCCATCCGAGCGGGAGCTGGTTTCGGTTGACGTCGAGCCGACCGTTTCCGGCCACCATCTGGGTATCCATGACCGGTCCGTCAGCGTCATTCAGATGGAGTTCGCCGCAAAGGTTGCCCTGCTGCATGCGCGATTCAGTCTGGAACGTAAATGTACTGACATATTTTTCCACCTGATCCGCCAGCAGGTCATCTCCCATCTGTTTTGAGAGACCAGCAGACAGGTTCAGGCCGAGTTTTCCGTCTGTCTCATATTGTTTTCCGGCATCCAGATACTGAAGCGTCGGCTCGGCGGCCTTCCGAAGTGTTCTGGCATTATGGCCGATTATATTTCTGGCATAGGCGGAGTCCGTCAGAAAAATCTGCGTGAAATCACGGGGATTTACGGCGACGAAAATGACCACCGCCAAAAGCACTGCCAGGGCAGAGATAAGGGCAGCTGTTTTTACCCGGGAATGGCCGCTGACGCCGACAACGGCCCGGTTGCTCTGATAAGGCATACGATTCTCCTCTCCCTTGATGGAAACATTTTATCACACACAGAAACAGATTCAAAACTTCCCACGAACATTTGTTTGATTTTCCCATCTTTTCTGTTATACTTAGAGTGAACAAATGTATGGGAGGTCTCAAATGGAAAACATCAATCAAACCCAGCAGCGCATCCTTCAATATCTCATTGAGCGGTTCCAGACCACCAATGTGCCGCCCAGCATCCGGGAAATCGGCAGTGCTGTCGGCCTGAAGTCCACCTCCTCCGTCCAGTCCAATCTGGACGCTCTGGAACAGGCGGGCTACATCTACCGGGACCCGAAGCTCAAGCGCTCCATCCATCTCACCATGGAGACCGAGACACCCTCGTTCACAAGGGTTCCGCTCGTCGGCACCGTAACTGCCGGCAAACCCATACTCGCCGTTGAGGAAATCGAGGGGTATCTCCCATTCAACGGTACCGTCACATCGGACAAACCGGTCTTTGCTCTCCGTGTTCACGGAGAATCTATGATCAATGCCGGCATCCTGGACGGGGACATCATCTTTGTCCAAAAGACCCCCTATGCGGAGAATGGTGACAAAGTTGTCGCCCTTCTCGAGGATGAGGCCACAGTTAAGACCTATTATAAGGAAAAAGACTGTTTCCGCCTCCAGCCGGAGAACGACTACATGGACCCCATTTACTGTGACGAGCTCGCCATCCTCGGCAAAGTGATCGGTCTCTATCGGACCTACTGTTGAACGGCCGTACGGTAAGTTTTTCTCCACCCCATGCCCATCTGTAATATAATAATTACAGACTTCATGACGAGGAGAATCACATTTCATGAAAATCATCATTCTAGGAGCCGGGTATGGCGGTCTTCAGGCCGCCCGTGTCCTTGCGAATGCCGGACACCAGGTCCTGCTCTTTGAACGAAACAAACGGGAAAACATCGGATATCACTGGCCCATGGATGTTCTCCCTTCTGTCTTTGAAGAGGTAAATCTCCCTCTGCCAGAGGGAACCGTCCGCTGCCCCGCCACGGAATTCCATATTTCCACCTCCGCTCTTACCCGCACCATTGACTCCCCGGAAAAGGACCGCCGCTTTCATGTGGACGGACGCGCCCTGTCGCAGGAACTCATCGAACTGGCGGAACAGGCTGGAGCCGAACTCCGTTTCGAATGTGCTGTATCCGAACTTCTGACTCGGGACGGTAAGGTGTATGGCGTTTATTTAAATGGCTTTCCTCTAGAGGCTGACCTGGTCATTGACAGCATTGGTATTCAGCCTAAGGAAGAGACCTCCATTAAAATTCGCCCCATGCAGAGCTACCTCACGGTCGCCCTCCCCAAAAAAGAGGGCCATTATCCGGAGAAAAAAGTTTTTGCCCTGAATCCTTTGGGACAGCCAGGCATTGCCGAATTCTATCAGAACAGAGACGGCAAGGTCTTAATCCTTGTCGGCCGCTTTCAGCCCTGCTCCGCAGAACAGCTGAAAATTGACCTCTCAAAAATCCGTCCTGGCATATCGCTTCTGGAGGGGAAATCCATTCAGGACGGAACCTGTCTCTCCATGTCCGTCCGGTCTCCAAGCTTGAAAATGGTATCTCCCGGCTTTGCCGCCATCGACAAATCCAATTTTGTCTCGGACGCCCTTTTTTCTGGCCAGACTCTGGCAGAAACCATCATTGGGTCCGGTGTTTCCATGGAAAGCCTCTGGTCCTATCAGGTCCGTTACTATAAAAAAATTGTGGCAGACGCCTTTTACTTCCAGGAATTGAAGTGGTCTCTCATCAATACCGACGGAAAGCAGCTAGCCGGAGCTTTTGAGGATAATCTCCTCACAGACTCAATGCTCCTATTCATTGCGGCGAAAACCCGCCTGGCGCCCAATGAGAACAATCTTCTTGCACCGTTTCGCAAGTGCTTGAAACGGCCGCTCTTCTCTGCGGCACTGGCAAAAGCCAATGCAAAGGGACAGTCCATCCAGAATTTGGCCGAAAACATACCAGAAAAATATGACCCCGAGTCCATCGCCAAATGGAACGAGGAAATGAAAAAAGCGACGTCGTAAGACGCCGCTTTTCTGTTTGTTTTAGAATTTGATCTTTTCGCTGATATAAGCGGAGACCTCGGAAATCGGGATACGGACCTGATCCATGGTGTCACGGTCACGGACGGTCACGCAGCCGTCCTCCTTCGAATCGAAGTCGTAGGTAATGCAGAAGGGGGTACCAATTTCGTCCTCTCTGCGGTAGCGCTTACCAATGGCGCCGGTGACATCGTAATCCACCATGAAGTCCTTGGAAAGCTGTTCATAGACTTCGGTGGCCTCGGCATCGAGCTTCTTAGAGAGGGGAAGGACCGCAGCTTTGTACGGAGCCAGTGCCGGGTGGAGATGGAGAACCACTCGGGTGTCCTGCTTGCCCTTGGAGTTCGGAACTTCCTCCTCATCATATGCCTCGCAGAGGAATGCAAGAACAACTCGATCCGCGCCGAGCGACGGCTCAATAACATAGGGAATGTATTTCTCGTTGGTTGTCGGGTCAAAATACTCCATGCTCTGGCCGGAGAATTTCTCATGCTGGGTCAGATCATAGTTGGTCCGGTCGGCAACGCCCCAGAGTTCGCCCCAGCCGAAGGGGAACAGGTACTCAAAGTCTGTTGTGGCCTTGGAGTAGAAGGCGAGTTCTGCCGGGTCATGGTCGCGAAGGCGGAGATTTTCTTCGCTCATGCCGAGACCGTAAAGCCAGTCGCGGCAGTGGGATCTCCAGTAATCAAACCATTCGAGGTCCGTTCCGGGCTTGCAGAAGAACTCCAGCTCCATCTGCTCAAACTCACGGGTCCGGAATGTGAAGTTGCCGGGGGTGATCTCATTTCGGAAGGATTTTCCGATCTGGCATACGCCGAAGGGAACTTTCTTCCGGCTGGTCCGGGCAATGTTCGGGAAGTTTACGAAGATTCCCTGGGCGGTCTCCGGACGGAGATACAGGGTGGAGGTGGTGTCCTCGGTCACACCCTGGAAAGTCTTGAACATGAGGTTGAACTGGCGAATGCCGGTGAAGTTTTTGGAACCGCACTTCGGGCAGGTAATGTCATGATCCTTGATGTACTGTTCCATCTCTTCATTGGAGAGGGACTCTGCGACAATCTCAATGCCATTTTCTGCGGCGTAGTCCTCAATGAGTTTGTCTGCGCGGTGTCTTGCATGGCAGTCCTTGCAGTCCATGAGGGGATCGGAAAATCCGCCAACATGACCGGATGCTTTCCAGACCTCGCTGTTCATGAGGATGGCAGAATCCAAGCCCACGTTATATTTGTTCTCCTGGACGAACTTCTTCCACCAGGCCTTCTTTACGTTGTTCTTCAGCTCAACGCCCAGAGGGCCATAGTCCCAGCTGTTTGCCAGGCCGCCGTAGATCTCGCTGCCGGCATAGATGAAACCTCTGTTTTTGCAGAGATTTACGATCTTTTCCATTGTCTTCTCGTTATTTTTCATACCATGGACCCTTCCAATGATTTTTTGTTTACACGTTTAAGAAATGTTAATATAATACATTTAAATTGTCAATCGGCAACCGTATGCCACTTTTAAGGAGGGAATTCCGTGCAGGATACTATAGCCGCTGTCTCCACGCCCAATGCAGCTGGAGCCATAGGCATTATCAAGATTTCCGGCCCCGAGGCTATCTCTGTTGCCGGAAGGGTATTCACCCCCAGCGGTTCCCATTTGCTCTCGGAGGCAAAAGGCTATTCTGTCCATTATGGACAAATTGCTGACCTGGATGAGGCCATCTGTCTTGTATTCCGCGCGCCCCACAGTTATACCGGGGAGGATGTCGTGGAAATCCAGTGCCATGGCGGGCTTTATCTTACACAGCAGGTACTTCGGCTTGTACTTAAGGCAGGAGCTTCTCCCGCAGGGCCCGGCGAATTTACAAAACGAGCCTTTTTAAATGGGAAGATGGATCTCTCTGAGGCAGAATCGGTCATGGGTCTCATCGCCGCACAAGGGGAACAGGCAGCCAACGCAGCTTATCATGCCCTTGAGGGTTCTCTCAGCCGTGAAATCAAATCCGTTTCGGATACCCTTGTGGCCGCCTCTGCCCATATGGCCGCCTGGGCGGACTATCCGGATGAGGATGTCGAGGAACTGGATTATGGTGTTTTATTGAAACAGTTTCAATCCTGTAAAAATAAGCTTCAGGCTTTATGCCAGAAGTATGATGCGGGACAGGCCATATCATCGGGTGTTGATACAGTTATTGTCGGACGTCCAAATGTCGGAAAATCCACATTGATGAACTTGCTTCTCGGGAAAGACCGTTCCATTGTAACAGACATTGCCGGCACCACTCGAGACGTCATTGAGGAAACTGCTGTAATTGGAAATGTCATTCTTCATCTTTCCGATACGGCCGGACTCCATACTTCCGATGACCCGGTGGAATCCATCGGCATTGAGATGGCAGAAAAACGGCTTCGTCATGCGGATCTTATACTTGCGGTATTTGACGGAAACCAGGCTTTGGATGGCGAAGACCAGCGCATTTTGGATTTCTGCAAAGACAAACCAAGCATTGGAATCATCAATAAAGCAGACCTTGGAAATGTCGTATCGGAGGATAAAATTTCCCCCTTTGTTACGAAATGTATCACAATTTCCGCCAATGATCCCAGTTCCTATGACACACTGGAACACACGCTGGAAAGCATTCTTGGAACGACTGACTTTGATCCCAGCGCCGCAATGCTTGCCAACGAGAGACAGCTAATCTGCGTCCGCAAATCCCTGGATTGTCTTAACGAGGCTATCAATGCCATAACTGGCGGCATGACAATGGACGCCATCAACGTCTGTGTCGACGCGGCATTGGAGCCTCTCTTGGAACTCACCGGGGAAAAGGTGAGTGACACCGTTATTGATAAGGTATTTTCAACATTCTGCGTAGGTAAATGAGGATATAATTTTGGAATATTTTGCACAGCATTATCAGGTGGCAGTCATTGGTGCCGGCCATGCGGGAATTGAAGCCGCTCTGGCAGCAGCACGGCTTGGCTGCTCCACCTGTATTTTCACCATTAGCGCCGACTGGGTCGGCAATATGCCTTGTAATCCGGCAATAGGAGGAACCTCCAAGGGGCATCTCGTCCGTGAGATCGATGCCCTTGGGGGCGAAATGGGCATTGCTGCCGATCGGAACATGATTCAGAGCCGTATGCTGAATTTAGGAAAAGGGCCCGCTGTGCACAGCCCCAGAGCTCAAATTGACCGGCGAAATTATTCGGCCTATATGAAAAATGTCATAGAGTCCCAGGAAAACCTGGATCTTCGCCAAGCTGAAATCGTCGATCTACAGATGAAGGATGACGGAATCTGGCAGCTTAAGACAAAACTTGAGGCAATCTATACTGCAAACGCTGTAGTTCTTGCAACAGGGACATTTCTCGGTGGCCGTGTCTATGTGGGCGATGTATCCTATGCTTCCGGCCCAGACGGTCTCTTTCCAGCCACTGAACTCAGCTGTTCTCTAAAGGCACTTGGTATTGAGACGCGACGGTTTAAAACGGGAACTCCATCGCGCGTCAACAAAAGAAGCATCGACTTTTCTCAGCTGGAAGTTCAGCACGGCGATGAAAAGCTTGTCCGTTTCTCTGACGACCAAAGTTTCACGCCCGACAACTCCTCCGTCTGCTATATCACTTATACTAACGAGGAAACACGGGATGTTATTTTAGATAATTTGGACCGTTCTCCGCTCTACAGCGGGAAGATTGAGGGGATTGGGCCCCGCTACTGTCCCAGCATTGAGGACAAAGTGGTCCGTTTCAAAGAGAAAAAACGGCATCAGATCTTTATTGAACCCTGTGGAAAAAACACTCAGGAAATGTATCTTCAGGGCCTTTCTTCCTCTCTTCCTGAGGATGTACAGCTGAAGTTCCTCCACACTATTCCGGGCCTGGAGCATTGCCAAGTGACCCGAACGGCCTATGCCATTGAGTATGACTGCATTGACCCTCTCTCTCTGAAGGCCAGTCTGGAATTTCTTGATTTTCCGGGACTTTTCGGTGCAGGACAGTTTAATGGGTCCAGCGGTTACGAAGAAGCTGCCGCACAGGGGCTCATTGCGGGAATCAATGCCGCATTAAAGGTTCAGGGCAAAGCGCCCTTCATTCTGGACCGTGCCAGTTCCTATATCGGTACGCTTATTGATGATCTTGTTACCAAAGGGTGCAATGAGCCCTATCGGATGATGACATCCCGATCCGAATATCGGCTTGTTCTTCGACAGGACAATGCGGATCAGCGTCTCATGAAATATGGATTTGAACTTGGTCTCGTCTCCAGAGAGCGCTATGATCGAATGCTCCATAAGCAAGAACTTGTTAAGCAGGAGATTGCAAGGGCAAAATCCACAACCATTCACGTTTCCAATGCGTTAAACGAAGTTCTTGTTTCACGTGAAACATCCCCGGTTGACGGAGGAATCAAACTAATTGATCTGATCAAGCGTCCCCAGCTAAACTACGCACTATTAAAGCCATTCGATTCAACCCGTCCAGATATTCCGGAAGAAATTTTTGATCTTGCAGAGACGGAAATCAAATACGCAGGCTATATAGACCGGCAGGAATCTCAAATTCATGAAATGCGTAGATTAGAAAAGAAACTTCTACCGGAGGATATCAACTACACCAATATTGAAGGACTACGTCTGGAAGCTAGGGAAAAATTGCAGAAGATAAGACCTGCAAATATTGGTCAGGCAGGCCGCATTTCCGGGGTAAGCCCTGCGGATATTTCCGTACTTCTCATTTATCTTGAAAAAGAGCAGGGGAGGGCAGGCAAATGATCTCAAAAGAGCTATTAAAAAGTTTGGCCGGAAAAAATAACATCTCACTCTCAGACAAATCTCTTTCTCAATTAAATACCTATGCAGAACTTCTGATTGAGTGGAATGACAAAATCAATCTCACTGCCATTACAGATCCTGAAGAAATTGTCTATAAACATTTTTTGGATAGCATGATGCCACTTGCTCTTCTTGATATTCCAGAAGGAAGCTCATTAATTGATGTTGGTACTGGTGCAGGATTTCCTGGCCTGGTTCTAAAAATAGTGAGACCAGATCTTCAGATCACTCTTCTTGACGGCACAAATAAAAGATTACTGGTTATTAAAGATATAGAGGAAAAAATCGGTATTACCACAAAAATTATTCACATGCGTGCAGAAGATGGTAGCAAACAAAAGGATTTAAGGGAAAGTTTTGACTACGCAACGGCGAGAGCAGTTACTTCAATGCCTGTTCTTTCAGAATACTGTATCCCTTATGTAAAGCCAGGTGGTTATTTTATTCCCTTAAAAGGTCCAGATATTCAGGAAGAATTGAAATCCGGAATAAATGCCATAAATTTATTGGGCGGGAAGTGGATTGAAACAAAATCTTATTCTCTGGGTGACATGGGTGAAAGGAATCTGGTTATCATTCAAAAAACTAAGCCCACACCGCCAAAATATCCACGTCAAATGGCAAAAATAAAGAAAAATCCCCTGGGATAAACGAAAAATAAATAATAACGAATGAGGATAATGTTTCACGTGAAACATTATCCTCTCTTTTATTAGATATTCTATTATGGTAAACTAGGATACAGTTTTTGAAAGTTACATTTTGAAAGAAAAGGTGAGATAATGTCAAAGACGATCTCCATCGTCAATCAAAAGGGCGGAGTGGGCAAGACCACCACAGCCGTAAACCTCTCAGCAGCACTGGGAATGGAAGGCCTGAAAGTCCTGATGGTAGACATCGACCCACAGGGGAACACCACCAGTGGATTTGGAATCGATAAAAGACAGCTGGAAAACTCAGTTTATGATATCCTAATAAATGGTATACCTGCTAAAGACGCTGTTATTAAAACGGAGTTTAAGGGAGTCGATCTCCTGTCGGCCAATATGAACTTAGCCGGAGCAGAACTGGAACTGGTAGAATTAAAGAAAAGAGAGAGTCGGTTAAAAATAGCCTTATCTCCCCTATATGATCAATATGACTTCATATTTTTAGACTGTCCACCATCTCTAGGACTCATAACACTAAATGCCTTATGTGCATCCGACAGCTTTATGGTACCAATTCAGTGCGAATACTATGCTCTGGAAGGCCTAAGCCAGCTTATGGGAACTGTAAGACAGGTAAAACGCCTATATAATCCATATCTGGAACTGGAAGGCGTCATACTTACAATGTATGACGGAAGGCTTAACCTGACACAACAGGTCGTGGAAGAAGTGAAAAAATACTTTCCAAATAAAGTCTTTAAAACCGTAATTCCAAGAAATGTACGCCTATCAGAGGCTCCCAGTTTTGGGCAGCCAGTGGAATATTACGATAAGAGCTCAAAGGGAAGTGTATCGTATTTTCAGCTCGCCAAAGAACTCATGGAGAAAAACGGAAAGGAGTAACGAGAATGGCAAAACAACGTGGCCTTGGAAAAGGCCTGGATGCGCTCTTCTCTGACAACTCTGTAGAAGATCTGGGAACACCTCCTTCCCCGGTCACCCTGCGTCTCACTGAGATAGAGCCAAATAGAGAACAGCCCAGAAAAACTTTCGACCAGAAAGCTCTGGATGAGCTTGCCGAGAGCATCAAAAAGAATGGGGTACTTCAACCACTTCTTGTCCGGCCACTGTCTGATGGAAGCTATCAGCTGGTAGCAGGAGAACGACGCTGGAGAGCATCCAGAATAGCGGGTCTCACAGAAGTTCCGGTAATTATCAAAGAGATGACCGATGAGCAGGCTATGGAGATTGCCCTCATCGAAAATCTTCAAAGAGAGGACTTAAATCCCATCGAAGAGGCGGAAGGACTTCAGCTTCTTATTTCAAGATATAACCTCACACAGGATGAGGCGGCTGCAAGGGTAGGAAGATCCCGCCCCGCAGTAGCTAATTCCCTTCGACTTCTGAAACTACCAGATGAGATATTAGAGATGACTAAGACCGGAGATATTTCCGCCGGTCATGCAAGAGCCCTTTTAGGATTTTCCTCGAAGGAAGAAATGATGCAGACAGCAAAAGAGATCAAAGACAAAGATCTCTCCGTAAGGGAAATTGAAAAAAGGATCCAGGAAAGCCAAAAGCCAGAAAAAAAATCAGCTAGAAAAAAGAAGACCGCCGATGTATTTTACAGCGAAGCGGAACTCGCTCTCTCCAATAGCCTTGGCCGAAAAGTCAAGGTGATAAAAGGAAGAAAGGGAGGCCATCTGGAAATTGAATTTTTCGATAAGGATGACCTGAAAAAATTGGCGCAGGAACTGGATCGCGCAGAATCATAAAATAACGAAAGGGGAAACTCACATGTTAGATATAAAAAGAGTCCGTAAAGAGCCGGAGGCAGTAAAGGCAGCCGTTCGTTCCAGAAATGGAAATCTGGACAAAGAGATCGATGAGCTGCTGGAAATCGATAAAGAGCGCCGGGCCGTCACACAGCTGAATGATTCACTGAAACAAAAACAGAATGAGGCCAGCAAAAAGATTCCTCAGATCAAAAAAGAGGGCGGAGACATCCAGGAAATCCTCACCGAGATGTCCAAAATCAAAGAGCAGGTCAAAGAGAATAACGAAAAGCTCAGCTCCCTCGAGGGCAGACAGAAGGAGATCATGCTGGAAATCCCCAACGTTCCCCATGAGAGCGTGCCGCTTGGAAAAGATGACACCGAAAACGTGGAGAAGAGAAAATGGGGAGAGCCCACAAAGTTTGACTTCGAGCCCAAGGCCCATTGGGACATCGGCGCTGATCTCGGCATTCTGGACCCGGATACTGCAGCAAAGGTCACCGGAGCCCGTTTCCATTTCTATAAAGGACAGGGTGCTCGTCTGGAGAGAGCCGTCATCAACTACTATCTTGACCTCCATACAAAAAATGGTTACACAGAGATTCTTCCGCCCTTCCTGGTAAACCGTGCATCCATGACGGGTACCGGTCAGCTTCCCAAGTTTGAGGAGGATGCATTCAAGACCACAGATGATTTGTTCCTCATTCCCACTGCAGAAGTTCCAGTAACTAACATGTATCGCGGTGACATTTTAGATGGAGCAGAGCTTCCTCTTCGCTACTGCGCATATTCTGCATGCTTCCGCGCTGAGGCAGGTTCTGCAGGCAGAGATACAAGAGGACTTATCCGTCAGCATCAGTTCAATAAAGTTGAGCTTGTAAAATTTGTAAAGCCCGAGCACTCCTATGATGAGCTGGAGGATCTTACCCATGAGGCAGAAGTTGCACTTCAGGGTCTTGGTCTTCCCTATCATGTCGTTACACTCTGCAGCGGCGATGTAGGATTCAGTTCCGCAAAGACCTATGACATTGAAGTATGGATGCCCTCTTATGGCCGCTATGTAGAAATCTCCTCCTGCTCCAACTTCGAGGATTTCCAGGCCCGCAGAGCAAATATCCGCTTCAAAGACGGCCCGAATGGAAAAGTTCAGTTTGTCCATACTCTGAACGGATCCGGCCTTGCAGTAGGCAGAACCGTAGCCGCCATTCTCGAGAACTATCAGAATGAAGACGGCACTGTCACGGTACCGGAAGCTCTTCGCCCGTACTTTGGATCCGATAAGATCGGCTAAATCGCAAAAGAAAATACAAAAGGCGGCCAGCTCTTAAAATGAGCTGACCGCTTTTTTCATATGAATTATTTTTATTCAGCCGTATTCTCAGTGGTCTCGGGCTTCTCCTCAACACTTGTCTGGGGCTTTGCCTTGGGAGTGATCTTCCCATAGAGTACACCCTCGGCATCCTTATGCGGAGCACGCTTCTCCGGAGCCGGAGCATTTTCCGGCTTTCCGGCAGCAGGAGCAGCAGAGCGGGGAGGACGAGAGGAATTTCTTCTTCCGCCATTGCCGCGATTATAACCGCCACGGCCGCCGTTTCTACCACGGTTGCCATTACCGCGGCCTCCGCGATAACCGCCGCCATTGCGCTCAACAAGAGGCTTCACGCCCTCTTCCAGAGCAATGACAACGCGACGTTCACTTTCTTCTCCAATGGAATAGGAGGTGACACCCTCAATATCCGAAACCGTGGTATGGATAATGCGGCGCTCGGAGGGATTCATGGGGTTCAAGGTAACCGTGCGGCCAAACTTGCGGACCCGTCTTGCATTCTTACGGGCAATTTCGCGAAGAGTGCGCTCTCTCTTCTGCCGATAATCTCCAACGTTGATGGAGATATGAACGGATTTTTCCTCTTTGTGTCCGCGATTTGCTGCCAGACGAACCAGATACTGGATGGAGTCCAGCGTGTCTCCCCGACGACCAATGATCAGGCTGTAATCCTGCTCACTGAGAACCTGGAAGAAGAATTCCTTCTGGTTCTTGAATACATTGATTTTTGCGTCGGTAATGCCGATTTTCTCGATGATCTCAGCAAGATAAGAATAGGCTCTGCGGACAGCCTCCGGGCAATCCTCAAGGGCGATGGGCTCACGGACATCTTCTTCCGGGACATTGATATGTTCGGTGTCCTCAGTCGGTTCTGGCTTATTTTTGGGAGCCTGTTTTTTCAGGGCAGAAACAACGGCCTCCTCTTTTTTCTCCTCCTTTTTGGGGGAAGCGGGCTTCGGAGCCGGTTTTTTCTTTGCAGCCTGTTTTTTTGGTGCCGGTGATTTTTTCGGTTTCTCCGGCTTTGGAGCCGGAGCGTCCGGTACTTCATAGAAGGCGCGTACTTCCGCATCCTTTCCACCAAAAATACCAAATTTCTTCTTTTCCGGGAAAGTCACTACTTCAAAACGGACGTCGACTTCTTCCGGTGCACCCAGGGCCTTGATGGCCGCCTGCTGTGCTTCTTCGATGGTAGCACCCTTTGCCACTGCATCGATAACCATGGCGATTTCCTCCTTTTCTGATCCGGCCTGATTATTTGGTAACAGGTAGGAGAGGTGATAATACGGCGCAGATCAATACAAATAATTTAAAAAAGCCGCAGCAAGTCTGAATCACACTGCCGCGGCTTTTTGGAATCTCATTCTTTTGAGGCGTTGAATTCCTGGACCAGCTGATGTTCTTTCTTATAAGCGGTCTCTTTCTGTCGGCGGACGATGGTCTCCTCAACCATTATTGTAGCAATAACTCGGTCCGGAGTATAGATGAGGTCGAGAATAATCATCTGGATGAGTCCGAGAAGGCTGTTGAAAGCCCAGTAGACACCGATGCCGACCGGGAACTCAAAGGCAAGCCAGAGAGACATAAGGGGCATGAAAAGCATCATACAGCCCATGGACATCATGGCCTGACGGGATTGTTCATCCTGCTGCTTTCTGGCACGGACAAGACTATAAATAGATGATGCCATGGCAAACACAAAGGCTGCAATAGGAATGAGCACGATGAGATGGCTCTCATGCATCATCTCTTTGGGAACGTCTCCGAAGTTGAAGCCGACGGCATTAAAATGGTCACTGAAGTTCTGAAGAACCGGGAAGACATCTTTATTTACTCCGGTATGTGCTCCCTGAAGTTCACCGACATGCTTTAATACCGTGATTTCATTATAGTTTCGTCCCCGTCCGCTTCCAGCGGTATCAAACTTCTGGACCGCTTTTGTCAGAGCAGCAATGGTACCTTTTCCGTAGATTTTATCAATTCTAAGGATATAAGTCAGCGGCTTATAGATGGCACCGTAAAGACCCATGATGATGGGGAACTGGATGAGAAGGGCACCGCAGCCGGAGGACATGGAACTGAAGCCCTCTTTCTGATAGAACTCCGTTATGGCCTCGTTTTGTTTCTGCTGGTCGTCCTTGTAACGCTCTTTGATTTTCTCAATTCGTTTCTGCATTCGCTTGGACTTTGCCTGATTCTTCTGTTGGGAGATGGAAGAGGGGAGTAACAGAAGTTTGATGATGATGGCAAAGAACAGGATGGCGACAAGATAGTCGTCGTTGAACAGCTTGTAGAGAAACGCAATAACATATCCAAAGGGATAGGAGAATATGTTGTAGATAAAGTTATAAAAACCGTTCACCTGGGGATCCTCCGTCAGTAGTATTCTTTTATTTCCGGAACAGGATCATACCCACCGTTTGTAAGGGGGCTGCAGCGAATGATACGCCAAATGGTCAGCAGAGACCCCTTAAAAGCACCAAACCGCGAGATGGCTGTGAGACCGAACTGGGAGCAAGTCGGATAAAACTTGCAGGTTGGCGGTTTGTGCGGTGAAATATGTTTTCTGTAAAACTGAATAAGTGCAATGAGTATTTGCTTCATGAAACCGATTCCCTCGGAATAATACCGGCTTTTTTCAGCTGACGAAGCATGATTTCAGCAAGTTCCGTGCTTTTTTTGTAGCGGGTGCGTACCCTGGCCACAAAGATGAAGTCGTAACCCTGAAGATATTCTTCATACTCCGAATAGACCTCACGAAAGGCGGCTCGAATGAGTCTCCGCGATTTATTGCGCTGTACCGCATTGCCGATTCTTTTGCTGGAAGTTATTCCTATACGACAAATTCCCGCACGGTTCTTTAAAAAATAAATAACCAGTGCAGGATTTGCATAGGAAGACCCTCTGCGATAAAGTCTTCGAAAGTCTGTGTTACGATTTAAAACAGTTACAGAATTGGAATTGGCCATCAGGCAGACAGTTTCTTTCTGCCTCTTGCTCTACGGCGGGCAAGCACTTTGCGGCCGTTGCTGGTGGACATTCTTTTTCTGAAGCCGTGCTCTTTTGCTCTATGACGCTTCTTCGGCTGATAAGTTCTCTTCATGACGCTGCCTCCTCCACTGTTAATTTATACAAATTAGACTTTGTAGGACGATATTATATACTAATAATTTCCACCGTGTCAATCCTTGAAGAAAAAATTTTGAACGCTACTTGGCGTTGCTTGGCGATATACTGCCCTTTCCTCCTCTGGATGGCCCTCGACATGCGTTGAAAAAGGACCATGAGTATGATAAAATTTATAAGTTACAAATTGCAAATAAATATGTATATATATTATGTAATATATAATAGAAACGAATTGCTGCAAAAAATGACAGGAGAGAACATATTTGGAAATGGATTCCTACACCGACATCTGGAACCTGGTCAAAGAGTACTGCAAAGACAAAGAGACGAACACAATCTATTCCCTCTGGATAGAGCCGTTGAACCTGGTCTCCTTTGAGGAGAACCGGGTCGTCCTCTCTACAACGTCTTTCAAATCCAATATTGTCCGGAATAAATTCATGGACCTTCTTACGGAGGCCTTTGAGGCTATTCTCGGCTTTCCCATTGAGATTGATATCACTGCCGACAATGAGACTCCGGCACCCGGACAGACCGTCTCAGAGCAGGTTAAAGAGGATCCTGGTACTTACTCCGGAAATCCGGAGCTCACATTCGACACCTTTGTTGTGGGCTCCTCTAACAAATTTTCCCATGCAGCAGCTCTGGCCGTTGCATCCACTCCGGGAAAAGCCTATAACCCGCTGTTCATCTATGGAAATTCCGGTCTTGGAAAGACCCATCTCCTAAACGCTATCTGCGGTGAAATCAAAAAGGACAATCCGGACGCAAAAATCATCTACACCTGCGGCGAGGACTTCACCAATGAACTCATCAAGTCCATTGAAAAAAAGACCATGCAGCAGTTCCACGATAAGTATAGAACCGTCGACGTCCTTCTCATGGACGACATCCAATTCATCGGCGGTAAGACCCAGACCCAGGAGGAGTTCTTCCACACGTTCAACGCCCTGGTCAATGACAGTAAACAGATCGTTCTCACATCCGACCGGCCTCCAAAAGAAATTCCGCTTCTGGAGGAACGAATCAAGACCCGCTTTGAGTGGGGACTTCTCGCAGACATCCAGCCGCCGGACTTTGAGACCAGAATGGCCATCATCCGGAGAAAAGCGGAATATTATAACCTGGAACTGTCCGATGAGGTCGTCCAGTACATCGCCGAAAAATTGAAGAGCAACGTACGGCAGCTTGAGGGTACGGTGAAGAAAATCAACGCCTACTATACCATTAGCGGACAAAAGCCGTCCATCGCCATGGCCCAGAAGGCCATAAAGGATATCTTAAGCGACAATGAACCGGTTCCGGTCACCATTGACAAGATATTGAATGAGGTCGCCCGCACTTACGGCATTTCTGTAGAGGACATCACATCCACAAAGAGAAACGCCAATATTTCCAAGGCAAGACAGGCTGCCATGTACATTGTAAGGCAGATCACAAATCTCTCCATGGAGAAAATTGGAGAGGCGTTTGGCAATAAACATCACTCCACAGTCATCTACAACATTGAGCAGGCTGAGAAGGACATGAGGACCAATGCCTCAGTAAAATCCACCATTCAGGGAATTATCAACAATATCAACGAGGAAAACCAGAACTTCTAAATTCACTTTTCCACTTTTCCACTGACAATTAACAGTGAACATTCCACGTATTTCACAGCGGAAAAGTTTTCCAAAAACTATCCGCTGTTTTGGAAGAAACATTTCGGATAGCTCACAAAAAAGATTCTTCGCAACAGAATGCGAAAAAACAGGATTTTCCGAAAATTCCACCGCCTCTACTAATATTACTAAAAATTAATACTTATCTTTTTTAAATACGTAAGGTTTTGAAGGAGGACATATCCATGAAGATTCGCTGCAATACTCAGCTGCTGAGTGAGGCATGCCAAAATGTACAGCGTGTTGTCACCACAAAGACCACAATACCGGCCATTGAGGGAATTTTGCTCCGCGCTGAGGACGGAAAGCTCCAGCTCACCGGTTATGATCTGGAAGTCGGTATCATGACGACTCTGGACATCAATGTGGAAGAAGAGGGCAGCATTGTACTCAACGCAAAAATCCTCTGTGATATCCTTCGCCGTCTCCCGGCAGAGACTGTCACCATTGAGGCAGACTCCAGACAGGCCTGCCGCATCCGCTGCGGTGATGCAGAGTATAAGCTCATTGGCATTGCAGCAGATGAATACCCGGAACTTCCAACGGTCAACGACTCCCGCCCGGTCATCATTGACAGTGACCTTCTGAATGATATGATCCGGGAGACCATTTTTGCTGTCTCCACCAACGACACAAAGATGATCCATAATGGCATCAAATTTGAAATCAATCCCGGCGAACTCCGTCTGGTTGCCGTAGATGGTTTCCGTATGGCCATTCGAACGGAATCCATCAAATATGATGAAGAGCCTTTCCACTTTGTGGTTCCCTCCAAGACGCTGAACGAAGTCAGCAAGCTTCTGGACAGCAGTGAAGTTGCTGCCATGAATGTTGCCAAGAGACATATCATTTTTGAAATTGGCTCTTACACCATTATTTCCCGTCTTCTTGACGGTGAATTTCTCGACTACAGCGCGGCCATTCCAAAATCCTCTTCCACCACTGTGGAAGTTGACGTGGAGAATTTTATCCACAGCATTGAGAGAACATCTCTTCTTATCACGGATCGGCTGAAGAGCCCGCTCCGCTGTGTATTTGAGGACAACAATATCAAGATTTCCTCCTCAACTTCTCTCGGTACAGCGGAGGACCGCATTCCGGCAAAAATAGAGGGAAATCGTGTAGAAATTGGTTTTAATAACCGTTTTCTTCTGGATGCGTTCCGTGCCTGCAGCTGTGAGACCGTAAAAGTTTCTCTCAATGGAGCACTCTCTCCCATTACCGTCGTACCCATGGAGGGTGAAAAATTCCTGTATCTCATTCTTCCAGTACGCCTTCGTGGAGAACACTGATATGGCGGAAAAAAATCCACTTCCTATTACTACAGAGTATATCCGTCTTGACAGTGCGCTCAAATTGAGCGGAGTTGCTTATTCTGGAGGAGAGGCAAAAATTCTCATTCAGGAGGGCAATGTACTTGTTAACGGAGAACCCTGTATCCACCGTGGAAAAAAGCTTAAGCCCGGCGACACGTTTTCCATCTCCGGATCAGAATTTGAGGTTGTCAGAGAATGAAAGTTAAGTCCCTCCAAATCCGGGACTTCCGAAATATAGAGGCCATGGAATTTGAGCCCTCCGAGGGTGTCAATGTGATCTTCGGGGAGAATGCTCAGGGAAAGACCAATCTTCTTGAGGCCATCTGGCTCTTTACGGGTATGCGTTCCTTTCGCAATACCCGGGAAAAAAATCTCATCCGTTTTGGCGAAGAACGCTCTGTTCTCACTATGGAATATTTTAATGATGTCCGGGAACAGCAGGCGGAAATCACCATTCAGGATAAAAAGAGTCTTGTTCTGGGAGGGGTGAAAAAGCCCTCTGCCTCCTCCATGGTGGGGGAGTTTCTCGGAACAGTATTTTCTCCCAATCATCTGGAACTCATAAAAGGGGGTCCCGGAGAGCGGAGAAAATTTGTAAATCAGGCACTCTCTGAATTGCGACCGGGTTATGCCAACCGTCTCATGCAATTTCATAAAATCCTCCAGCAGAGGAATACCTTGCTGAAAGACTTGAAATATCACAGTGAACTTTTGGAGACGCTGGACATCTGGGACGAGACCTTTGCCTCCCTCAGTGCCTATCTCATTCGAGAGAGAAGAAAATATTTGGAACAGCTTATGCCGCACCTGCAAAACTTCTACTCTGGAATTTCCAGTGGAAGAGAGCAGATAGAGGCCAGCTATATAACGGGTTTTCCTCTGGAGGGAAATGATGCCTCCCAGTGGAGAGAACCTATCATTCGAACCTTACAGGAACACAGAGAAGAGGATATTCTTGCAGGATTTTCCACTGTGGGTCCTCATAGAGATGATATCCAAATCACTCTGAATGGACTCTCTGTAAAAAACTTTGGATCTCAAGGACAGCAGCGCTCCTGTGCACTCTCCATGAAAATGGCAGAGGCCGCTGTTATCCGGCAGATAACTGGCAAACAGCCAGTTGTTTTGCTGGATGATGTCATGAGCGAGCTGGACAGCAGCCGGCAGGACTATATCCTAAATCATATTGAGGGATGGCAGGTTTTTCTGACTTGCTGTGAGCCATCTGGAATTCTGCTGTCTAAGCAGTCCGAAAAGGGAAATCTCTTTGAAATAAAAGGAGGATGCCTATGTTCCTCCACTTAGGGCAGCTGACTGTCATTCCGACGGACAGCATTCTGGGAATTTTTGATCTTGACAATACCACAGTCTCCAAGAGTACCAGGGATTGTCTCAAAAACGCCGAAAAGAGCGGATGCGTTGTCAACGTGTCCATGGAACTTCCAAAGTCATTTGTCGTTTGCCTTGACGACAAGGGGGAGGAAAAATTTTATCTCTCCCAGCTCTCCTGTTCCACTCTTTTGAAACGACTCGAAACAGGCGGCTTCACCGGCGCCTGATGGTAATAACTTGTTTTGGAGGTATCGTCTTTTGGATATGAAATATTCCGATCCGGAAGCAATCGTAGAAAACGAGGAGAATACAGCGGAGGAGACCCCGGAAATTACAGCCGAGGAGGCCGCTGTGGAAAAACTGGAGGAGAAGGTCGAAGAAGCCGTCGAAAAGATTGGTGACTTTGACGATGTCCAGGAAATGGACACCTCTGTTACAGAAAACTATGATGCCAATTCCATCCAGGTTCTGGAGGGGCTTGAGGCGGTACGCAAACGCCCGGGCATGTATATCGGTACGACCGGTCCCAATGGTCTCCACCATCTCGTCTATGAAATTGTAGACAACTCTATTGATGAGGCTCTGGCCGGTTATTGCACCCACATTGAAGTCAACATTCTGGACGGAGACATCATTGAGGTCCAGGATAACGGCCGTGGTATTCCGGTTGGAATCAATGAGAAGATGGGCATGTCCACGGTAACCGTGGTACTGACGGTACTCCATGCCGGCGGTAAGTTTGGCGGAAATGGATATAAGGTTTCCGGTGGACTCCACGGTGTTGGTTCCTCTGTTGTAAACGCCCTCTCAACCTGGCTTGAAGTGGAGGTCTGCCAGAACGGACACCGCTATTTCCAGCGTTTTGAGATGGGAAAGCCAGTGGCGGATCTCAAACAGATTGGAGATACCGAGGCAACTGGAACCCTCATCCGCTTTAAACCCAATCCGGATATCTTTCAGGAGACCACGGTATATGATTTTGAGACACTCCAGAGACGTCTGCGGGAGCAGGCTTTCCTGAATGCTGGTCTGAGAATTACCCTGACGGATAAGCGAACCGGAAAAGAGCAGCAGGAAACATACTGCTATGAGGGAGGAATTACCTCTTTTGTAGATTATGTCAATAAAAAGAGAGGATTTACCCCCATTCACGAGGACATCATCGCCTTCAATGCGGTCAAGTCAGACCGTGAGGTAGATATTGCCCTTGCCTATAATGACGGATATAAAGATATCATCCTGAGCTTTGCCAACAATGTACGCACCATAGACGGCGGTACTCACGAGACAGGTTTTAAACTGGCTCTCACAAGGGTATTCAATGAGTATGGTCGAAAATATGGCATCCTCAAGGACAATGACAAAAACCTCTCCGGTGAGGATGTCCGTGAGGGTCTTGTCGCAGTCATCAGCGTTAAGCTGACAGATGCCCAGTTTGAGGGTCAGACAAAGGGCAAGCTCGGAAATACCGACATTACCCCGCTGGTCTCCAAGACGGTCTATGAGAAACTCATGACCTACTTCGAGGAGCATCCCGCGGTTGCCCGTGCCATTTTCAATAAAGCGCTGGAGGCTTCCCGAGTTCGTGACGCAGCCCGGAAGGCCCGCGACCTTGCGCGCAGAAAGACAGCCCTCGAGGGAAATTCACTCCCGGGTAAACTGGCAGACTGCCTGGACAAGGGCAATGAGCTGACAGAACTCTATATCGTCGAGGGAGACTCCGCCGGCGGTTCCGCCAAGGAGGGAAGAGAACGCCAGTATCAGGCTATCCTTCCTCTCTGGGGCAAAATGCTGAACGTGGAAAAGGCAAGGCTTGATAAGGTCATTGGAAATGACAAGCTGACGCCCATTGTCACGGCACTCGGTACCGGAATTGGTGAGGACTTCGATATCTCCAAACTCCGCTACAACAAGATTATCCTTATGGCGGATGCCGATGTCGACGGTGCCCATATTAGAACCCTTTTGCTCACATTCTTCTTCCGCTATATGAGACCCCTCATTGAGCAGGGTCATGTCTATATTGCCCAGCCGCCACTCTATAAATTGTCGAAAGGCAAAAAATCTGCTTACGCCTATTCCGACGAGGAACGGGACCAGAAAATAGAGGAATTGGGCGGCAACTGTGATATTCAGCGCTACAAAGGTCTCGGTGAGATGGACCCGGTCCAGCTCTGGGAGACCACCATGGATCCAAAGACCCGCATCATGCTGAAGGTCGACATGGAAGATGCCATGGAGGCCGATGAGACATTCTCCATCCTGATGGGCGACAAAGTCGAGCCCCGTCGGGACTTCATCCAGCAGAACGCAAAATACGTTCAGAATCTTGATATCTGAGGAAGGAAATATTTATGCCGAAAAAAATGAGCTCGGAACAGCAGAAACAGAAAGAGGCTGAGTTCCGTGAAAATTTGAAGACGCAGAAAATTATTCCTGTGGACCTCGATAAAGAGATGCGCAAGTCATTTCTGGACTACTCCATGTCTGTAATCGTGGAGCGTGCTCTTCCGGATGTACGGGACGGCTTAAAGCCAGTACATCGCCGCATTCTCTACACAATGTATGAGAACAGCCTCTATCCGGAGAAACCCTACCGTAAATGCGCAGACACCGTAGGTTCCGTCCTCGGTCGATATCATCCCCATGGCGATGCATCGGTCTATGATGCCATGGTCCGTCTTGCGCAGGACTTCTCCATGCGTTATACCCTGGTGGACGGTCACGGAAACTTCGGTTCCATTGACGGCGACCCACCGGCTGCCTACCGTTACACCGAGTCCAAAATGAGCAAAATCGCCATGAAGATGCTCACGGATATCGACAAGAATACCGTGGACTTCATGCCAAACTACGATGACCGTCTGAAGGAACCCACGGTTTTGCCGTCCCGCTTCCCGAACATTCTGGTCAACGGCTCCATGGGTATAGCCGTCGGTATGGCCACCAATATTCCACCCCACAATCTGGGTGAGGTCATTGACGGCATGTGCGCGGTCATTGATAATCCGGATATTGAACTGCCGGAACTCATGGAACATATCCCCGGCCCGGATTTCCCGACAGCGGGTATCATCATGGGCCGTTCCGGAATTCGTGCCGCCTATGGCACTGGCCGCGGAAAAATAACAGTCCGCGGGCGCACGGAAATTGTGGAGAAGAAAAACGGGCACTTTGAGATCAAGGTCTCGGAAATTCCCTACAATGTGAATAAGGCCCGTCTCATTGAGAGCATTGCCGCCCTTGTCAAGGACAAGAGAATCGAGGGTATTTCGGACATCAACGACTACTCCTCCATGCACGGCATGTACATCTCCATTGACCTGAAGAGAGACGCCAACCCGCAGGTCGTTCTAAACCAGCTGTTCCAGTACACACAGCTCCAGTCCACTTTCAGTGTTATCAATCTGGCCATTGTGGATGGCGAGCCGAAAATCCTGACCCTGAAGGAAATTCTCCAGCAGTATATCAGCTACCAGGAACAGGTCATCCGGAGACGGACCGAGTTTGAACTGGACAAGGCACAGAAGAGAGCCCATATCTTAGAGGGTCTCGCCCGTGCCATCGACATTGTGGATGAAATCATTGCCACAATCCGCGCCTGCAAAGGCGGATCCTCCGAGGCAAAACAGGCCCTCATGGACAAGTATGGGTTTGATGACCCGCAGGCATCTGCCATTGTAGCCTATCGTCTTGGACAGTTGGCCGGTCTTGAAATCAAGAAGATCATGGATGAGTTGGATGACCTCCATGCCAAAATTGAGGAGTATACCGATATTCTGGCCCATGAGGAGAGAATCCTTGAAATCGTGAAAAATGAGGCCACGGAAATCCGCAACAAGTTTGCCGACGAGCGACGCACCGAAATCTGCAATGTCAGCGGCGAGGTGGATATTGAGGACCTGATTCCTCTCGAGGAATGTGTCATTACCCTTACCAATATGGGTTATATCAAGCGCCAGACCACGGACTCCTATCGTATCCAGAAGCGCGGCGGGCGTGGTGTCAACGGCATGACTCAGAAGGAAGAGGACATTACCGAGACCATGTTTACCTGCGGAAGCCATGATGAGATCATGTTCTTCACGAACTTCGGTCGGGCTTATCGGCTGAAGGCCTATGAAATTCCGGAGGGAAGCAGAACGAGTCGGGGCATGAATATTGTCAATGTACTGCAGCTAATGCCCGACGAGAAAGTTACCTCTATGCTGCAGGTCGACCTCACTGACCCGGAGCACACCTTTGTCTGCATGGTCACAAAACATGGCGTTCTGAAGAGAACAGCCCTCTCGGACTTTAAAAATATCCGGAAGAGCGGCATCATCGCCATCAATTTGGATGAGGGTGACGAACTGGCATGGACAAAACTCACAAATGGCGAGAATGAACTCATTGTTGCCACGAGAGAGGGTATGGCCATCCGGTTCCATGAGACCGACGCCAGAGCACTCGGACGTACGGCCCGCGGCGTAAAGGCTATCACTTTCAAAAAAGCCAATGATGAGGTCATTGGTTTTGATATAGTAGACAATGACCGTACTGTACTCACGGTATCGGAGACCGGCTTCGGAAGAAGAAGCTCGGTGGAGAATTACAACGTCCAAAAGCGCGGCGGTTCCGGTCTTCTCAACTATCGCGTCGAGAAGTATGGCAAAGTTGCTGCCATCCGGATGGTAAGTGACTCCGACGACCTCATTATGATTTCTTCTAACGGTGTCATGATTCGTATTGAGGCCAGTGAGATCAACTGCGTGGCACGACCGGCAAAGGGTGTCAAGGTCATGCGAATCGCGGAAGATGATCAGCTGATCACTATCGCCACGGCGGAGCACCAGAATGAGGAGGAAGAGGAACCCTCCGAAGAAAACTAAATGAGAGGTGGGCTGCCGATGGGTAAGGAATCCAATCCGTTCAATGAGGAACTCAACGAGCAGTTTGATAAAGCATTAAAGGAATTAGACGAGCGAAACAAGCGCATAGAACAGGAGGAGAGCTGGAGGGCTAAGGAGAAGAGTGAGTCCGAATTCTGGAGAGAACAGCATCCGGACTCGGAACTTGGCCTTGAGACTGTACAGTTCTCCGACTATGACGAGGAAGATATTGGGGGTACACCTCCAGCATCCCCAGACCGCTCCCGCAGAAAACCGAAGAAGAAGAAAAAGAAGAAAAAATGGATCATTGTGGTCATCTGCATCATCCTGGTTCTTCTCATTGCCGCCTTCTTTGTGCTCAACAAATTGAATATGCTGGATGAGGACAGCAACCGTTGGATCAAGGACAACGATATCTCTGCGTCCGACATCGACAGCATCATGGACGCCGACTCGCTGAATGCCTGGCTGAAGGCCTGGGCCACCAATGGCGGAGACAAAATGAAGAGCCGCTATGTGAAGAATATTCTTCTCATCGGCGTGGACAGCAAGAGTAAGCTCTCAGACTCCATGATTTTGCTCTCCATCAACGAGAGGACCCACCAAATACATTTGGTCTCTTTCTATCGGGACAGTTACTCCTATATTCAGCGCAACGGTATTTCCCGGGGCTACTTTGGAAAACTAAACGCAGCCTATGGAACCGGTGGAGCAAAGTGTGTAGTCTCCACAATAGAGAATGACTATAAGATTAGAATTAATGACTATGCCCTGGTCAACTATGACACCTTCCCGAAAATCATTGATTCTCTGGGTGGAATCAACGTAAAGGTCACCCAGAAAGAGGCGTCTTACTTGAACCGCACCTGGCACAAGTGGTCCATGACAGGGAAGAAAATCCAGTTCCACGCCGGAAACATGCATATGGATGGCGAACATGCCCTCATGTTCTGTCGAATCCGTAAGTTGGACTCCGATGTTGGACGTACGGAGCGGCAGCGCCGGGTCATTCTGGCCCTCATGAACCGTTTCAAAAATGCATCCTGGAGCCAGCTGAACCACACCATCAATATTTTGCTTCCCAATATCAAGACCAATCTCTCCAAACGGGAAATCATGGGATATGTCAGCCAGTCCATGACGAAGGGCTGGTCAAAATATAAAGTATCCCAGATCACCATGCCCACGGAGAGTACCTGTGTCGAGGGAAGGGCTGGAAACCAGTGGATCTGGATCGTCGACTATGAGACGGCAGCCCATGAGCTTCAATTGCAGCTCTATGGACAGAGCAATATCATTTTGAAGCCAGACCGTGTATCGCCCCTTTCCTTCGGAAAGCAGAGCGGTGGCGTCAATGGAAACGCAGACCGTCTGCCGGGGCAGTACAACACAACTCAGTATGGCGACAGTTCCTATGTGGTCTATGACACTACATCGCCCAATTCGGAATACTATACCCATAGTTATTCCGGAGGTTCCTATGAACCCACAACAGCAGAGGCTGTTGATACTGGCGGGGAACTCTATGTTCCGGAAGAATAAAAAGAAGCGTCTCACAGAAGTGAGGCGCTTTTTCTATATTTTGTTTATACGTCGTCCTGTCTTAAATTGATGACAAGCTCATCATGGATTCCTGTGAGCTGTTTGTAATGGACACCCGCCGCATCAAACATGCGTTTTGAGGCGACCGTGGAGTTGGAGTCGGCATATTTGTCCGATAAATAGACAACTTCCTTTATTCCACACTGAATGATGGCCTTTGCACACTCATTGCATGGGAAAAGGGCAACATAGATTTTGCAGCCGTGGAGGTCCCCTCCGGCACAGTTCAGGATGGCATTGAGCTCTGCATGACAGACAAACGGATATTTTGTGTCCAGAGGCTGACCGTCCCGGCTCCAGGGAAAGGAGTCGTCACTGCAGCCGATGGGCAGGCCATTGTAGCCAACCGACATGATCTTATTGTCCTTGTTGACGATGCAGGCTCCGACCTGAGTATGGGGGTCTTTGCTGCGCATGGACGACAGGACGGCAATTCCCATGAAATACTCGTCCCAGGAGATATAGTTTTCACGTTTCGGCATGGCGGACTTCGATTCTCAGACGGCGAAATTGGCCTTCTTGACCAGCTCTTCCACCTCGTTCATAACAGTCTTATAGATGGTGCAGCCCTCCCGACGGAAGTCCACATTTCCCTCTTTCTGGCAGAGCATGGCAAAGGCCTCCCCAATGCTGCGGGAGACGTTGTCACTGCCCTTGCGGATGCTGAGATAGTAGAAAGAATAAGCGGAACTCTCATAGACGTCCCGATAAACTTTGGACTTAAAGTCCTCCAGCTGATTGTGCAGGGTGGCAATGGCAATGGTGGAAAGTGTGGAGGAGGGAAAATAGATGTTGACTGCTGTTTCTGCCGTGAAGAGGAAGAGAACGCCGATTTGCTGAACCACGGCACCACTGCGGAACATTTCGTCCCTGGGGTAGTCCGGGCTGATTTCTTCCATGAAGAGCTTGGCAAGATGTTTGCCAATGACCCTCGCCTTTGTGGAGTTGCCGTTTTGGCGCTCCCGGTCCATGAGTTCTACGGTGTTTAGGACTTCGCTGTTAACGTCCGCTCTGTCCTCTGCACTCCGATCCGAGGTAAAAATTTTGATGTCTTCGTCTTCCATAACAGGTTCCTCAGTTCTTTTCGGCTGCTTTCTGTTTTGCCGCCTCGGCCTCTGCCTTGCGGCGCGCACGGCGCAGCTTTGCCTGATAACTGTTGAGGGCGGCCAGATCGTCGTCCGGTGTGGTGTAGGAGCCCAGCGTAATGGGCACACGGTTGTACATGCCGCGGAAGTCACTTCCTCCGGTGGTCAGAAGCTTTTTCTCTTTGGCGATGGAGAGAAGCTGTTCCACCTGAGTCTGTGAATTCTCTGGAGCCCAGACCTCCAGGCCGTCAAGACCTTTCTCACAGAGGTCGTCAATGATTTTTTCGTAGTCCTTATACTGTCCGGGGTGGGAGAGGATGGCGACACCGCCCGCCTCGTGGATTTGAGTAATTACCTCCTCGGGATCCGGGAAACGGGGCAGAATGCTGATATTTCCCTCGACTTCCGGGTTAAAGAGGGCATTGTAGATGTCTCCGTAAATTTCTGTAGTGTAGCCGCACTCCATAAGGGCGTGCATAATATGCTGGCGGTAAATATTTGTGGAACCCGCAGCACATTTAACGACCAGTTCGGAGTTGATGGGATACTGGTGGGCGGCCTTGACCACCATGAGCTGGCTTGCCTTCCGGCGGGCCAGTGAGTTTTTCCGGCAGAGCCCCTCCAGGCGGTTGGGATTTTCAGCGAGGTAGGAGAGGATGTCAATTTCCTGATTTCGTTCTTTGTCGGCGGCAGAGAGTTCTACGCCGGGTATTACGGTGATTCCATGTCTTTTTCCGATGATTTTACCACGTACGGTGCCCGCCTGACAGTCGTGGTCTGTGATGGCGATGGTCTCAATTCCGCTGCGCTTTGCAAGTAGAATGAGATCTTCAATGCCGAGGGAGCCGTCGGAGAGGCGGGTGTGACAATGTAAATCTGCTGGCATAAAACCCTCTTGTTAGTGATTCAATGGGGATATAAAAAATAAGCAAAAATCTTTAATATTTGTAAACCTAAACCCATTATAAACTAAGTTTTCCAATTATAGCAAGAAATTTCTTGAATATAGATTAGGAAAGAGATATAAAAATAAAATTGGTAGATTGTAGAATCAACTTGAACAACTAAATAAAAAGAAGATCCATAGATCATCCTTTTGGTAGAATTAAGTTACCACACCAAACCAACCAGGAGGAAT
>Ga0256406_1000464_pt1 | contig 73996 bp, 64 predicted proteins | sample RumenRJG_03DNA_FD_185986 | JGI IMG/M metagenome (GOLD analysis project Ga0256406, IMG submission 185986) | Bovine rumen microbial communities from Lethbridge, Alberta, Canada - RJG_03 | ecosystem: Host-associated > Mammals > Digestive system > Stomach > Rumen | place: Canada: Alberta | collected... | reverse complement strand
TGATAAAAATCAACTTATATTCTATCACAAGTCGTCCGCTTTACGCAATTAGTGGATACCGTAACGCGTACGATACGCCTGATTGCATTCCTTGATTTCTTTCTCCCCGTCGATATACGGTTGATACATGTCCATGACATCGCCTGCACCCAGCGCACAGCCATCGCAGTTCTCGCAGCCGCTGCCGCAAGTGATGGAACGACGCACGATTTCCATGCGTTCTTCCCGCGTGGTGTCTTTAATCAAAATGCTTTTCATCGTAAGTTTCTCCTTTCCCATGAACGGCAGGCCCCAGCGTATCGTGTGCTGGGGCCTGCCGCCATATATGAAATATTTTTTTAGTCACGGCCGCGCTGGCGGTGCTCCTCCTCCAGTTCGGCCAGCTCCTGCTGGCGCTCGGCGAGCAGCTGCGGGCGCTGGATGAACATAGCGTCGCCGAAGGAGAAGAAACGATATTTCTCCTCGACGGCTTTCTTGTAGCAATCCAGTACGTATTTCCGCCCGGCAAAGGCCGAAATCAGCATGATGAGCGTGGATTTCGGCAAGTGGAAGTTCGTGATGATGGCATCGACGATCTTGAAGTCGTAGCCCGGATAGATGAAGATGCCTGTCCAGTCGCTCCTGGCCGCAATTTCATTCTTCGCCGTGGCCGCAGACTCCAGCGTGCGAATGGAGGTCGTGCCGACCGCAATCACGCGGTGGCCGGCTTTCTTCGTGTCCATGACAAGCTTCGCCGTCTCCGCATTGATCTGGTAGAACTCCTTGTGCATCGCGTGCTCTTCGATGTGCTCGACATTCACGGGACGGAAGGTGCCGAGGCCCACGTGCAGCGTGACAAAGCCAAGGTTGACGCCCATATCCCTGAGCTCCTGCATCTGTTCCTTGGTGAAATGCAGGCCTGCCGTCGGCGCAGCGGCACTGCCCTGCTCGCGGTTGTAGACTGTCTGGTATCGCTCACTGTCCTCCAGCTTCTCGTGGATGTACGGCGGCAACGGCGTCTCGCCGAGGCGATCGAGGATTTCCTCGAAGATACCTTCGTAGTTGAACTCGACGATGCGCCCGCCAAAGTCCGTATGCTCCAGCACCGTGCAGGAGAGCTCATCGCTGAAGTTGATCACATTGCCAGTCTGCGCCTTTTTGCCCGGCTTCACCAGCGTTTCCCAATGATCGGCGTCGATGCGGCGCAACAGCAACACCTCCACCTTGCCGCCCGTCTGGTCACGATGGCCGATGAGGCGAGCCGGCATGACGCGCGTATCGTTGAAAATCAGCGTATCACCCGGCACAAGGAATTTTTTCAAATCATAGAAATGCTGGTGCTGGATGGTCTTCTCCACCGGATCGAGCACCATGAGCCGCGAGGCATTGCGTGGCTCCACCGGTGTCTGCGCGATGCGCTCCTCCGGCAGCTCATAGTCGAAATCGGATAATAACATGCTCATTGATTTACCTTCTTTATCTTTGACAGCACGAAGCCGTATATTCACGTAACTTACAGTATAGCATACTGATGGCATGAAAAAAACACCTTTTGTCCCGCGTCCCTGCCATGCATGCGCTATTTATGATATACTAGACAGGATAATGCAAAGAGATGGGAGAACCTGTACGAATGGAAATTTTCAAGAAACTGACGGTGCTGAAAGATAAGTACCCGCGCCTTGTCGTGGCACTGGGCATGTTCGATGGCGTGCACATCGGCCACCAGAGCATCATCCGCCGCGCCGTGGAACTCGCGCGGGAATGCGACGGCAAATGCCTCGTCTTCACCTTCAGCAATCACCCGCGGGAAATCTTCGCGCCCGACGCCTGCCCGCCCGCCATCCATTCGCCGCGCCTGCGCCAACAGCTCATGGCAGAGCTCAGCGTCGACCTCTACATGGCGATTCCCTTCACACCAGCTTTTGCGAAGCATACGCCGGAGGAATTCATGGCGATGCTGCAGAGCCATTTCGCGCCGCGCTATGTCGTGACGGGACCGAACTATACCTTCGGCCGCGGCGGCAAGGGCTCGGATCGCCTGCTCATGCGTTGCGGACAGGACTACGGCTTTCAGGCGGAGATCTGTCCCGCCGTGCTGCGCGATGGCCACGCCGTGAGCTCGACGCGCATCCGCAAGCTCATCCTCGCAGGGAACCTCGCCAAGGCGGAGGAATTCCTCGGCCGCCCCTTCACCGTACTCGGGCGCGTGCGCCATGGCGACCAGCGTGGCCGCACCATCGGCTATCCCACGGCCAACCTCGACATCCCCGAGGGCCGCGTAATGCTCCCGAATGGTGTCTATGCGGCCGAGACCATCTATGATGGCCAGCATTACACAGGACTCGCCAACATCGGTGACAATCCCACCTTCGAGGGCTGCTATCGCCGCCTCGAGGTGCACATCCTCGGCTTTCAAGGCGACATCTACGACCAGTTGCTCGAGGTGCGTTTCCGCGCCCAGTTGCGCGACGAAATCAAATTCCCCGGCGTCGGGGCGCTTGTCGCCCAGATGCACAAGGACGAGGCGCAGACGCGCCAGCTCGCCGCCCGCTGGTGAACAATATACATGTGCGACAGAAATAAAAGCTCCGCAACCACCGTTCATATATGGTGATTGCGGAGCTTTCTGCGTAGGTAACAGACAGCTTTTAGTTCAGCTTTGCCTCGTGTACCAACTGCTGTTTCCTTTTTTCCTCAGCCTCAGCTGCAGCCTGCATTTCTTCGCGCAGGCCATAGTAAAACTGCACGAGGCCGCCCTTAATGGCCTTGAGGTTTTCCTCGCCCACCTGCTCATGATTCTTGAGCGCCTGCGTCGTCGTGAGCACATTCTCGATCGTCGTGACGTAGTTGAACTCAGCTTCGAAGACAGGTGCGGCCTCCTGCGGTGGCAGGACGTCGGCGAACGCCGTGAGCTTCTTGTACTCCTTCTGCAGTTCGCGCAACTTCTTTTTCTGCGTGAGCGCGAGGCTCAGGTTGTCCTCCGTCACGCGTGCGAGGCCCGCATTGATCTCATTGCGCAGCGCATGCAGCTTGTCCAGCTGGCGCGCAAAGGCGGCGAGTCGGCGCGTGAGCTCGGCTTTCTCCGCCGGGCTCAGAGCTTCGGGGTTATCCATATCCATCAAATGCTTTACTCCTTACAGGTCGGGGCGAATGCCGGTCTTGCCCGTGAATTTATGATAATCGCTGCCCTTGCGGCGGCCCATGAGCTCACCGAAGAGCTCCTCCGGCTTGATACCGTGGTAGGCCAGCAGCACGAGGCAATGATACCAGAGATCAGCCATCTCGTAGATGACTTCCCTGCGGCTCTCGTTCTTCGAGGCGATAACCGTCTCCGTGGCCTCCTCGCCGACTTTCTTCAGGATCTTGTCCTGCCCTTTGGCAAAGAGATAGTTCGTATAGGAGCCCTCCACCGGGTTCAGCTGACGGTCCTGAATGACGTTGTAGAGGTCGTAGATGACGCTCGCGAGCGCCTTCGGTTCCTCCTGCTGCACGGGGACGACACCCTTCTCCTCCGCGCCTGCGAGCTTGCGGCCACTGAAGCAGGAATACGTGCCCGTATGGCAGGCCACGCCCGTCTGGTGCACCGTGACCAGCAGCGTATCGCCGTCGCAGTCATAGGAAATTTCCTTGACGCGCTGGATGTTGCCGGATGTCTCGCCCTTGCGCCAAAGCTGCTGACGGCTGCGGCTCCAGAACCAGGTGAAGCCCGATTCCAGTGTCTTCTTCAGCGACTCCTCGTTCATATAGGCCAGCATGAGGACCTGACCGTTCTCCTCCTGCACGATGGCCGGCACGAGGCCTTTTTCATCGAATTTGATCATGGAAATGTCAACGTTTTTGTTATCCATCAGAATCTTACCTCCACGCCACGAGATTTGAGATATTCCTTGACCTGTCGTACCGTGAATGTACCGTAGTGGAACACAGAGGCCGCTAGCACGGCATCTGCCTTACCCTCGGTGAGCACCTCATAGAAATGCTCCAGCTTGCCCGCGCCGCCCGAGGCGATGACGGGCACGTCCACGGCCTCGGAGACCGCACGCGTGAGCTCGATGTCGTAGCCATCTTTCGTGCCGTCCGCATCCATGCTCGTGAGCAGGATTTCGCCTGCGCCGAGGCCCACAGCCTTTTTCACCCATTCCAGGCAATCGAGGCCCGTCGGCGTGCGGCCGCCGTTGATGTAGACCTCCCAGCTGTGCTCGCCATTGCGGCGCGCATCGACGGCCAGCACGACGCACTGGCTGCCGAACTTCGCCGCACCTTCGCGGATAAGTTCGGGATTTTTGATGGCCGCCGTATTCAGCGAGGTCTTGTCCGCCCCCGCCTTCAGCATGGCGCGCATGTCCTCCACGCTGCGGATGCCGCCGCCGATGGTGAAGGGAATAAAGACCTGCGAGGCGCAGCTACGCGCCATATCCACGGTAGTCTTGCGCTGATCGCTGGAAGCCGTGATATCGAGGAAGACGAGCTCGTCGGCACGCTCCTCATCGTAGCGGTGCGCGAGCTCCACGGGGTCGCCCGCGTCGCGCAGGCCCACGAAATTCGTGCCCTTGACCACGCGGCCATCCTTGACGTCCAGACAGGGAATAATTCTCTTACTCAACATTTTAGTTCACCTCCGCGGCGATTGCAAGCGCCTCGGGCAGGTTGAGCGTGCCCATATAGATGGACTTGCCCACGATGACGCCCTCGATACCATCCTGTTCATACGGCTTGAGCGCGCGGATATCCGCCGCAGACTTCACGCCGCCCGAGGCCACGACCCTGACGCCGCTCTCGCGGGCGAGTTTCGCCGTCGCCTCCACGTTGACGCCGCTGAGCGTGCCATCGCGGCTGATGTCCGTATAAATGATGGTCCTGACGCCCGCCGATTTCATTTTTTTCGCCAGCGTGATGACATCGACATCGCCCGAGACACCCCAGCCATCGACAGCCACGATGCCATCCTTCGCGTCGATGCCCACGACGATACGCTCACCATACTTTTGGCAGGCCGCAGCCACGAGCTCCGGGTCGCGCACGGCCACGGAGCCGAGGATTACGCGCTGCACACCGAGCTTTATCACCTGTTCGATGTTGGCCATGGTGCGGATACCTCCGCCGAGCTCCACGGGAATAGCTACGACTTCGAGGATGGCCTTGATCGTCGCGAGGTTCTCACTGCGGCCCGCCCGCGCGCCATCGAGGTCGACGAGGTGCAGGTACTGCGCGCCCTGCGCCTGCCATTTCTTCGCCATCTCCGCCGGCTCGCCGAAGACGGTCTCCTGCGCGAAGTCGCCCTTGTAAAGGCGCACGCATTTGCCACCGCGGATATCAATCGCTGGGAAAATAATCATCGCTCAGCCCTCCAGGAAATTGCGCAAAATCTTGAGACCCACGTCGCCCGACTTCTCGGGATGGAACTGCGTGGCCTGCACGTTGCCCTGCGCCACGGCCGCCGTGAGCAGGCTGCCGTAGTCCGCCCGCGCCGTGACGACGTCGCCATCCTCCGGCACCGCATGATAGCTGTGCACGAAATAGACGTAGGGATGCTCCCCGAGTCCGGCAAAGAGATCCATCTGCTCGCGCTGCGCACGAATCTGCAGGGAGTTCCAGCCCATGTGCGGCACCTTGAGCCCCGGCGCCTGAATCTTTTTGACCTGTCCCTTGATGAGGCCGAGCCCTGACACGCCCGGCGTCTCCTCACTGCCCTCAAAGAGGATCTGCAGGCCGACGCAGATGCCGAGCAGCGGTTTGCCCACTGCCACCTGTTTTTTCAGCTCCGGGATAAGCCCCGTAGCCTCTAAATTATGCATGCAGTCGCCAAAAGCACCCACACCAGGCAGCACGAGTTTTTCCGCCGCCTGCAGGTCCGCCGCGTCGCGCGTGACCTTTACCTCAGCGCCAAGCGATACCAGCGCCTTCTCGACGCTGAACAGATTGCCCACGCCATAATCGATTACTGCTATCATGCGATCACCCCGTTAAAGCATGCCCTTGGTCGAAGGGATCCCGGACACTCTCGGATCACTCTCTGTGGCATTGCGCAATACATGGCCAAGTGCCTTGAAGATGGCTTCAACCTTGTGATGCGAGTTTGTACCATAGAGCACCTTGACGTGCAGCGTCACGCCCGCGTTGAAGGCGAAGGCGCGCAGGAATTCCTCGGTGAGCTCCGTGTCGAAGCCGCCGATCATCGGCGCCATTTCGCCGCCATCATAGACGAGGAACGGCCGCCCGCTGATATCGAGGGCCACGAGGGCCAGCGTCTCATCCATGGGCAGGTAAAAGCTCGCGTAGCGGCGGATGCCGCTTTTGTCGCCCAGTGCTTCCTTGAAGGCCTGGCCCAGCGTGATGCCGATGTCCTCGACACTGTGGTGGCCGTCCACCTCCAGGTCGCCGTCGCAGGCGAGCTCGAGATCGAGCAGGCCATGCACGGCCATGAGGTTCAGCATGTGGTCAAAAAAACCGATACCCGAATCGATTTTCGCCTGCCCCGTGCCGTCGAGGTTCAGCCAGACACTGACCTTGGTCTCCCCCGTCTCGCGCGTAACCTCAGCCTTGCGTTCGCGTTTTTTCAGTACGTCACCCATCAGCCGCGCCCCTCCGCGAAGGCCTTCATGAGACCATACCAGGTATCATTCTCCTCGCGTGTGCCCATGGAAATGCGGATGCAGTCTTTGAGCCGCTTGTTGTCGGAGCTGAAGAAGCGCACACCGATATCGTTCTTCTCCAGCAGATCGACGAGCTCTTTCTGATCGTTGACATGCACGAGCAGGAAATTCGTCTCGGACGGATACACCGCAAAGCCCGGCAGCTTTTTCAACAGCTCTGCCATGCGCTTGCGCTCGGAAATCATGATCTGGATGTGGGGCACGAACTCCTGGCGCATCTGGTAGCAGATATCGGCCACGGCCAGCGAGAGACTATTCATGTGGTAGGGCATGAACGACTTGCCAATCATCTCCGTGATAGCCTGGGACGCAAGCATATATCCCACGCGGGCACCAGCGAGACCGTAGGCCTTGGAGAAGGTGCGCGCCACGATGAGGTTCGGATACTCCTTGAGCAGGCCCGTCGCGCTGCGACCGTAGAACTCCACGTAGGCCTCGTCGAGCAGGAAGCAGGTACTCGTCTTGATGTTGTCGAGGATGTACTGGATATCGCTCACGGAGAGCACGCCGCCCGTTGGGTTGTTCGGGTTGCAGAGCACCGCGAGGCTCGCCTGATTGTCGTTGATAGCCGTGACGAACTTATCGAGGTCCAGCGTAAAGTCCGCCTCCAGTGGCACGGGCACCGCCGTGGCCTGCGCAGCCTGAGCATAGATATAATACATGGAAAAAGACGGATCGGGGAAAACGATCTTCTGTGCCTTGCTGCCGCCGAAGCAGTAGAAAATCTTCTCGATGAGCTCGCTGGAGCCATTGCCGAGGAAGACGTTCTCCGGCCGCAGGCCGAAGTTCTTCGCAATCTGCCCCGTGAGGTCGTAGTACTCCTCACCCGGATAGCGGTTGATGGGCACGCTCGCAAGGCGGTTCATCACGCGCTCATTCACGAGGGGCGGCATCGCCATATTGCACTCGTTGGCATTGACCTTGATCGTATAGTATTTATCCGTGCCATCGTAAGCCGGCATATTCTTTAATCCTTTGCGATACTGCAGCATAAAATTCCTCCCATTACTTTCTCTCTTTGCGCAGGCGGATGGCCTGAGCATGCGCCTGCAGGCCCTCGGTCTCTGCGAGGCGGATGACATCATCGCTGACGGCCGCCAGCGCGGGCTGCGTGTAGGAAATGATGCTCGTGCGCTTCATGAAGGTCTCCACGTTCAGGCAGGAGTAGAAGCGCGCCGTGCCGCCCGTGGGCAGGATGTGGTCGGGGCCCGCGAAATAGTCGCCCAGCGGCTCTGGCGAATAGGCGCCGAGGAAAACGGCACCCGCATGGCGCACGTAGGGCAGCAGCTGGAAGGGCTGTGCCGTCAGGAGCTCCATGTGCTCCGGTGCCGAGACATTGGCGAAGCGCATGGCCTGCATGATGTCATCGGCGACGACGATGAGGCCATTCCGGTCGATGGCCGCCTGGGCGATTTCCTTGCGCGGCAACTGCGCGAGCTGCTTCGGCACCTCCGCCGCAACTTCTTCTGCCAGCTTCGCGCTGTCCGTAATGACGATGGAGCAGGCCAGCGGATCATGCTCGGCCTGGCTCAGCATATCGGCCGCCGTATAGACGGGATCTGCCGTCTCATCGGCCACGATGAGGATTTCCGAAGGACCGGCCAGCATATCGATATCGCAGTGGCCATAGACCTCTTTCTTTGCCAGCGTCACGAAGATATTGCCCGGGCCCGTGATCTTGTCGACGCGCGGAATCGTCTCCGTGCCGAAAGCCATGGCCGCGATGGCCTGAGCGCCGCCGATCTTGTAAATCTTCCTGATGCCCGCCTCTTTCGCCGCTACGAGCACATAGGGATTAATCTTGCCATTTTTGGGCGGCACCATCATGATGATTTCGCCCACGCCTGCGACAACGGCCGGCATGGCGTTCATGAGCACGGAGGAGGGATAGGCTGCCGTGCCGCCCGGCACGTATATGCCCACGCGGTCCAGCGGAACGATGGTCTGGCCGAGAATGGAGCCCTGGTCGCGGTACGTCATCCAGGAGTTCGGCTTCTGCTCTTCATGGTAGCGGCGAATATTGTCCGCAGCCTTGCGCAGGGAGGCCATGACCTCCGGATCGACGGCCTGCTCAGCCGCCGCAAACTCCTCCTCCGAGACGAGGAAGTCCCCAGGCTGCATATCGACGCGATCGATGAGCTTCGTGTAGTGCATGACGGCCTTGTCGCCATTCCTGCGCACGTCGCCGACGATCTGCCGTACGAGCTCCGCCGCCGTCATGTCGCGGCCGAACGTCTTTTTGTTGGCCTCACGGATTTTCGGATTGAGCTCCACCTCATCGAACGCTTTTTTCGTGAGCAGGCGCTCTACCTCGCGCTCGCCCAACTCTGCTGCCTTGACAATCTGCATACTCTGTGCCCCACTTTCTGCTCAGGCCTTAGCCTGCGCGGCTAATACCTGCCGCAAATCCTGTACCATGGTGTTGATGCGATCGAACTTCAGCTTGAAGCTCACGCGGTTCGCGATGAGCCTTGCCGTCGCATCCATGATATAGGCGATTTCTTCCAGATTATTTTCCTTCAGCGTCGTGCCCGTCTCGACGATATCGACAATGCTCTCCGAGAGCCCGACGATCGGGCCGAGCTCGATGGAACCGTTCAGCTTGATATACTCCATCTGCATACCGTACTGGCTGAAGAACTGCGCCGCGATATGCGGGAACTTCGTGGCCACGCGCGTATGCGCATAGTCAGCAAGCTTCTCGCGCTTCGCAGCCTTCGGCACGGCCATCATCACATGGCACTTGCCGAAACCGAGGTCTAAGAGCTCGTAGACGTCCTTCTGCGACTCCACGAGCACGTCCTTGCCGATGATGCCGATGTCAGCTGCCCCATACTCCACGTAGGTCGGCACATCCGCCGTCTTCGAGACGATGAAGCGGATTTTCTTCTCGTCGTTGCTGATGACGAGCTTGCGGGACTTGTCCGACAGTCCCTCCGCCGTATAGCCGATCTTCGCGAAAAGATCCGCCGACAGGCCGAACAGCTTGCCTTTCGGCAAAGCCACGGTCAAATATTCCTGATCTGCCAACTGCATGCGCAGCCCTCCTGCCTCAGGGCCGCCAGGCGGCCCATAATTTACTTCTTTATTTTGCTAAAGGATTTGTCTGTTATCATAACACGGATGGTTTACAACGTCAAGGCGATAAAGAGAAAAATCTCGTTCAATTTGTATCATCCGCCGTGCGGAGTAATATTAATTCAATACTGTCGTGCACATCAGCCGCATCATGATGCCTGGCGATAAGCTCTGCTTCGGCGTTATCACCAATCTGGCGCAGCTTCGCCGCACCGATGGCCGCATGGTGATAATAGACATAAAGCATATGCACGCGCTGGCCGTCCGCCATGCGCCGGGACCAGTGTGGCAGATAATGGCGGGCCAGCACGGCCCAGACTTTGCCCATGAGGTCGAGGTCGCCCTTGACGCGCCCCACATCGTGCAGCAGGGCACAGCGCTGCAAAAAGTCCAGCTTTACCGTCCTGCCCTGCTCCTCAGCCTGCGCAGCCAGCTCTGCCGCCGTACGGGCCACACGTACCGCGTGTACCTGGTCGACGCGGTGCATGGCGTAGAAAAGCGCCTGCTCCCGCTCATTCAGGTATTTGTGCACGAGCGCATGATCCCCCGGGTGCATTTGAGCGCGCACGGCCTGCCAGAACTGCCATACCCGCTGGTTCATGCGAGATAGACCAGCTCGCGGTAGGCCTTGGCCTTTTGCACCTCTTTGGCTTCCGCCTGCGTCTCGGGGCGCAGCGCCACCTCGACGACCTTGCCTGCCTGACGCAGTTCTGCGGCCTTGGCGATGGCCTCCGATGCCTTGCCTGCGGCGTAACCGAGGTAGACGTCTTTGCGCGCCGCCAGCGGCCTGGCGGCCTTCTGCTGCAACGCGAGCATCACGCGCTCGATGCCGAGGGCAAAGCCTGTGGCCGGGCAGGCGTTGCCGAAGTCCGCGAGCAGATGGTCATACCGTCCACCACCGCAGAGCGGGAAACCAAGCCCCGCCGTATACCCCTCAAAAATCATGCCCGTATAATAGCTGAGATCGCGGATGATGCCGAGATCGAAGCGCACGTACTGCGCCACGCCATAGGAGCGCAGCAGGCGGTAGATTTCACTGAGGTTGTCGAGGGCGCGGCGGCTCTGCTCACTCAAAGCCATATCATAGGCGCGCTGCAGCAGTTCTTCGCCGCCGTTTAAGAGCGGCAGCTGGCGCAGGACTTCCTTGCTGTTATTGGGCAGGTCGAGCTGGTCCACGAGGGCATCGATAGCCACGAGGTTGCGCTGCTCCAGCGCCTCCTGCAGCTCAGCCTGCGTGTCTGCCGACAGGTTGTACTGCGCCATGATGCCGTTGACGAATTCCGCCTGGCCGAGGCAGATGGTGAAGTCCTCGAGGCCCGCCTCGCGCAGGCAGGTCACGGCCAGCGCGATGACCTCCGCATCAGCCGCCGCCGAAGCCGAGCCCATGAGCTCGACACCCGCCTGATAGAACTCGCACTGGCGGCCCATCTGCGTCTGCTCGCGGCGGAACACGTTGCTGATATAGGACACCTTCAGCGGCAGCGGCTCATCCTTGAGGCGGCTGGCCGCGAGGCGGGCAATCGGCGTCGTCATCTCATGACGCAGAGCCAGCGTACGGTTGCTTTGGTCAAAGAGCTTCAGCAGCTGCGGCTCCAGGGAGCGGCTGCTGCCCAGCGTCAGATTATCCAGATACTCGATGGTCGGCGTCACGACCTCATCGTAGCCCCATTGACGGAACGTCCCGGCGAGCTTCGTCTCGATGTCCCGCTTGCAGGAAGCCTCGGCAAACAGGAAATCTCGCGTGCCGTAGGGGATTTCCAGAACCAGTTTTTCTTTTTCCATGCCGTTCTCTCCTCTGCCTGTGGTCAGGCATTCTCCTCTTTATCTTTCAGGCGGCTCAGCACGACCTTGTAGCCGTCTGCACCGTAGTTCAGGCAGCGCTTCACGCGGCTGATGGTCGCGGTGCTGGCGCCCGTACGCTCGACAATCTCGTCGTAGGTATGCCCGGCCTGCAACATACGCGCCACCTCCAGCCGCTGGCTCATCGCCTTCAGCTCGCCAATGGTGCAGATATCCTCGAAGAACTGATAGCATTCCTCCATGTTCCCGAGCGAGAGCACCGCCTCGCAGAGCTGGTCATTCAGCTCATCTTTCAGCTTTGGATTGACCAATCCCGACACCTCCGTCAGTATCTTTAAATCGTTAAGTCTTTATTCCTTTATGTTATGAAAGCAATTATAGCACATCGGACATCAAATGAAAAGGGTTAAGGAAACACTGATTAATAAGTTGGCCCAGATTGTCGAAGATTTTTCGTCCAGGCGAGGAAGAGACTCGCAGGCATAGCGGTGGCTATGCCGAGAGGATCTGACGAAGTCCGGGCGGAAAAGAAGCGGCAAGATGGGCTGACGATTTAATCAGCGTTTCCTTAAATAAAAAGCCCATCAGGGATATGCCGCACATGCAAACGTACGACGCCCCTGACAGGCTATATATTTTTTGTAAATCCGCTCGACTCACCAGCCGCCGAGCTCCGGCAGGGCCTCCGACTGCCAAATCTCTTTCGTCAGCACGTCGATGGCCGAGATGCGGCCGCCCTTGAGGAAGCCGCCCGTATCGATGAGGTTGCGCCGCCCGCCATCGCGGAGCAGCGGCTTGTCCACGGGGACTTTGAGACCGTAATAACGCAGATAGGGAATCGGCGTATGGCCGACAGTCACGATTTCCCTGCCTGTGTACAGCGGCATCGTGGCAAACTCGCGGTCCCAGAGCAGGGTCTCCGTCTCCTGCTCCGCCAGCGGCACGCCCGCCTTGATGCCCGCGTGCATGAACCAGTAGGTCTTGCCGTCCTGAATTACTTCGTAATAGAGCGGCATATGGTGGATGGCCTGCGCCCAGCGCATCAGGAAGTCCGGCAGCCCCTCCATGCCACGCAGGCTCTTTACCGTCTCGCTGCCGCCATTCCGCTTCCATAGGTCTTTGTCTACGCCGAGCATTGCGGCCAACATCATCTCGTCGTGATTGCCGCGCAGGAAGACACGCTGCGGCTTGCCGAACTGGCTGAGCACCCACTGCATGACCTCGCGGCTCTGTGGGCCGCGATCCGTGTAATCACCGAGAAAGATCACGAGGTCCTGCGTCTCGTCAAAGGCGAGCTTTTCCCAAAGCGTGCAGAATTTCTGATAATTCCCGTGAATGTCCCCGATGGCGAGAATTCTCCGGTAGCGCATCCCCTCACGACCTTTCCGTATCAGCAGCCCGCCGCCGGACGGCCGTAGCGGCAGAACGTCAGCTGCGGCTGCTCGGGACAAGCTTGCCGCTCACGCAGCTCCATGCCCGTGAGCTCCGGCAGGAAGCAGTCGGCAGGCCGCTGCGCGGCGACCTCCGTCACCCAGGCCTCCCGGCAGTACGGCAGCAGCAGCTGATAGATACTCTCGCCGCCGATGACCCATAGCTTGCGCGGCTTTTCGGCTCGGCTTTGCAGCTGGCCCAGCTTCTGCCAGAGCGACATGATATCTCCGCAAAGCAGGAAGCCGCGGGCCCGCAGATCCACCGCCGCCTCATCCGCCAGCGTACGCGAAAGGATGATATTCGTCCGCCCTGGCAGCGGCGCGCCGTCAGGCAGCTGTGCCATGGTACGACGACCCATGATGACCACGCCGCCCATGGTCTTTTCCCGGAAAAAGGCTTTGTCCTCAGGCTCGTCAAAGAGCAGCTGACCGTCCTTGCCAATGCCGCGGTCTGCGCCGATACAGGCAATCAGGGAAAGCGGATAGGGCTCGCTGAGCTCATCGGACAGGCGGTAATCCTGCTGCACCATGCTGTCGCGCCAGACCGCCGCCGTGCGGCCGTCAATCTTCAGGCGTGGCGCAATCTCGGCCAGCGGCACGAGAACGAAGGCGCGCTCCGTCAGGTAGGGATGCGGCAGCTTCAGTTCGTCCGTATCCATGACCAGATGATGATTCGTGCACAGCAGGTCGATATCGCAGGTACGCGCGCCCCAATGCTCGTGGCGCACACGCCCCAGCTGCTGTTCGATCTCCTGGCAGGCATGCAAAAGCTCCATCGGCTCCAGCGAGGTGCGCAGGGAGCAGGCCGCATTGAGGAAATCCGGCTGATCCTTCTTGCCCCAGGGTGCCGTGCGGTAGAAAGACGAAACGGCCACGAGCTGCGTCCTGGGCAGGACGGACAGGCGCCGAATCGCTTCGCGCAGCGTCTCGCCCTGTGCACCAAGATTCGCGCCGAGACTTAAATAAAAAGTATTCTCCATTACGACTCTCCTTCTCCCCGCCGCCGATGCAGTGTCACCGCCGCCTCGCGCAAAATTCCGGCAATGGGCGCGCCGGGTTTGTGTACCGTCACCGTCACCATCTGCACCAGGGCAAAATCCCGCAGCACACAGTCGCAGATACGCTCCGCCACCGTCTCCAGCAGACGGGCGGGTTCGCCCTCGACGATGGCCCTGACGCGCGCATAGACCTCAGCATAGTTGACCGTGGCCTGCAGGTCATCCGTGCGCCCAGCTTTTGCCAGCGGCAATCCCATGGTCAGGTCGACGAGGAAACGCTGTCCCAGCCGCTGCTCCTCCGCCAGGCAGCCATGATGGCCGAAAAATTCCATGCCTGTCAGCGTAATCTCATCCAGTTCCACTCAGTCCTCCTCCTGTCCGGCCAGACGGATTGCATCCGTCAGCCGCGCCATCTGCGCCATCGTCTGTACATCATGCACGCGCAGCATGCAGGCATCCTGCAGAATGCCGACAACGCCCGCCGCTCCCGTGGCGATATCCCGCTGATCGCTGGGAAGATTCAGCACATCGCCGATGAAGCGTTTGCGGCTGCAAGCGAGCAGCAGCGGATAGACCTCGCCATCCAGCACCGTGAGCTCGCGCAAGCGCCGCTGCACCAAAAGGTTCGTCGGCGTATCCTTGCCAAAACCGATGCCCGGATCGAGGATGATATTGTCCCGCTTCACGCCCGCCGCATTGGCGATGGCCAGCGAACGACGGAAAAAATCCTGCATGCAGGCGATGACATCGCCTGTATAGGCCTTATCTTCCTGATTGTGCATCACGATGATGGGCAGTTCCGTCTCCGCCGCGACCTGTGCCATCGCGCCACGCGGCTCGCCCGCGTACTGCAGCCCCCAGACATCGTTGAGGATATGCACGCCGCAGGCCGCCGCGGCCCGTGCCGTCGCCGCATGATACGTGTCGACGGAAATGGGTACAGGCGACTCCGGCACGATTGCCCGCAGATAGGGCAGCAGACGCGCCTGCTCCTCCTCAGCCGTCAACGGCGTCGAGCCGGGCCGCGTCGATTCCGCGCCGATATCGATGAGATCTGCCCCATCTGCCACCATCTGTTTTACATGTTCTTTGGCTTTCGCCAGCGTATTCCACTGCCCGCCATCCGAGAACGAATCCGGCGTGACATTGAGAATGCCCATGATGAGCGTCCTGCCGCCCAGTACGAGTTCCTTGCCGTCGGCAAAATGATAGGTACGTTTGCAACGCATAGTATGGCCTGCCTTTCTTTCCTGGCAGTACCACCCCTACCGAAAAAAATTATAACCTCCGCCTGGGTCTGACGGATTACTTGCTAAACTTATTTCTCGCCGCCGAGCGCGAGCCATGCCTGCTCGTAGAGCTCATGCTCCTTGCGGCAGGCACCGAGCGCCTCACTCGTCACGGTGCGCGTGCCCGGTGCCATATCACCGCGCATCGTCATGCAGAGCTGCAGCGCCTCCATCCGCACCAGCACGCCCTCGGCCTGCAGGTCACGGGCAACCGCATGGGCGATCTGCGCCGTCAGTCTTTCCTGCAGCTGCGGCTGATGCGCGAGCCGCTCCACGAGCTGCGTGAACTTGCTGAAGCCGGCCACGCGCCCTTCATGCGGCAGATAGGCGATATCCACGGTACCGAAAAACGGCACGAGATGGTGCTCGCACATCGAGTAAAAGGGAATATGGCGCACGGCCACGAGTCCCTGGGAGCCCGTGGGGAACGTCTCGCCCCAGATATCCTGCGTATCCCTGTCCATGCCACTGAACAGATACGCATACATCTTCGCCACACGCGCCGGCGTCTGCTCCATGCCCCGCGCCTTGAGATCCACCCCCAACGCCTCGAGGAATTCCCGCATCGCCTGCTCCGCCCTGGCATTTACCTGTATCAGGATCAATCCCTCCTTTCCGCTGCCCGGCCACAGCCTGTACGCCTGCCCAGGGCAACAAAATATAAACAACTTGTATTATACGCCTTTTGCATCTTTTTGGCTATCCTGAAAATACAAATAGGCGTCGATAACATCGAGGAACGCACCATCAAAGCCCGCCCTGATAATCTGGTCGAGGCCAGACGTGGGCTTGCCGTAGAGGATTGCCTGCCACTCCGGCTCCCAATAGCGCACCTTGTAGCTGCCCCATGTCTCGTTGCGCGCGGCCAGCCATGCGGGCGGTTCCTGCTTCCACTTCGGCTGCCAGTACGGACGGTACGGCTCCGCCTCGCCGACACTCAGGTAGGCGAGCACAAGCCGCCGCCCGCCGTGCGCCTTGTGGCGCAGCTGACCCAGATCCGCTGGCGTAAGCACGGCACCGCCATAGTACGGGTCGATAATCAGCAGGTCGTAATCCGTCGCCGCCAGTGCCGCTAGGTAATCCGCCTTTGTATGGTAATGCATGGGATTGAGCAGCACGAGGAAATTCTGCACATCCTGCAGCGTGCGCACGTCCGCCGTATTGGCTGCATACGGCTCCTCATCCGGTACGGTCGTCAGCTGCCGGTCGAAGGAAGCCCAGCCCACATAGCCGTATTTCGCGTATTTCGCATAGGCCTCAGCCTCATGGCGCGAGCCCTTGAGATAATCCAGCGTGAAGACGGGCAGGCTGAAGTCCTGCGCCGCCCCCAGCGTCCGCTCGAACCAGCCCCGCTCCTCCTTAGGCGTCTCCTTCCCCGCCTTATCGTCCCAGCCAAAGAAAACCGACTCGGCCAGCACACCGTCTACGCTCGCAGCCAGTTTTTTGGCATTCTCCTCGGTATTGCCATCCACGGGCAAAAAAAGCGAAGTACCGCCGTTGCTGAGGAACAGGAAACCGTCATGCTGCTTTTGCGCGTAATCGTGCATGGCAGCTATGAGCTCCACCATGCGCGTAGCGTAAGCAGGCGAGGCTTCTTTCGCCTCCGCCTGCTTATCCTCCCAGACCGTGCGTGGGCCACTGATGGCCAGCACCAGTGCGGCGAGCAGGCCGCCCGCTGCCAGCCATTTGATGATGGGGCTGCTGAAAACACTCATTTCTGCCACCTCCTGCCATTAAAACGACCAGCTGTACATGGCGCTGAGATTCCAGCCGTGATATTTTTCACCTGCCGGTCCCTTATATTGTATATTGAATCGCTCCGCCGTCAGCGACAATTCCTGATTTTCTTTTGGCTGCCACTGGTAACGCATGAGCAGGGAACGGCGATAATAGCCATTCGTCGTTGTATTGCGCAGTGGTGTGTAGCAGATGCCACTGTTTCGCATGTAGTTGAGCAGGAATATCACATTCTGCTTCTTGTCGCACCGATGGCGCAGGCCAAAGCCGCTATAGAGACGATGCACGCCACTCTGCGGGTAACTCTCCACCGCGGAGTTTGATTCAGTATCCGTATACTGGTCAGTTTCCAGTTGCGCGAACAAATCCGAGGCAAAGTCGGTCTGGAAATATCCCGTATCCATCGTGTAGTTAAAGATGCCATAAGTCAGCCAGGTATCCTTCGGGCCATCGTGCTGCTGACCAAACATGCGAATCGTCCAATCATCACCTGAGCGATAGTGTTCCTCAACATTATGATCGGCGTATTTTGTCGCCAATGCAGACGCATCAAGTACAGCCCCAGTCTGCACCGTACTGCCGTAAGATATATGCTCCAACTGCAATAAATACTGAAAAATCGGGCCGCTGTACTGATAGGCCAGATCCTGACGAAATTCTCCACCGGGATGAACCTTGCCCTCTTTGACCGGTGCCTGATCAATCTTATCGGGTGTATCCAGTTTCTCTATTCGATATGTTGAATCTGAAGCCTTCGTCAGCTTCGTTCCCGGCAGACGGAAGTTATAGTGGCCTTTCCAGGTATAGCTAACATGTGCCGTGACCTTCTCCTCATCGTTGATATGGTGAACGATCTCAACCTCCGGCGTATAGTTCCAGCCCGTGCCGAAGGAGTTGAAATGCGCAAGATCATCGGCGAGCATGGCATTCTGATGCACGTTATCCTTGCCCGTCGGGATGCCGAGGGTCAGTCCGTAGTTGACCTCGATGTTTTTATGCTTCGTCTTATACTTAGCGCTCAGGTTCGTATCGGTCCAGCCGCACACGCGGCCGTAGCGACGCCCGGATTGCGAGCGCAGCCAGCCCGTATCCAGCCCCAGCGTCCACTGCTTCGATGATGCATAATAGCTATAGGGCTGGTAAACCTGATGCCCGTGATCCCGGCCGCGCTGCTCAAGCCCCTTTTCCGGACGCCAGCTATGCTGCCAGCTGTCGAATTCAAAGCCCGTGCTGAAGCCATAGCCTTCACCGAAGTGTTCCAGTGCATAGCGAGCCTGCTCGTCCCAGGTGATGGCTTCCTTTTCCTGCTTTTCCGCCTGTACGACATTCTGCGCCGCTTCCGTATCCCATTGCTGCGTCCTGCCCAGGTTCACAGCCGCCTCGTCGACCCACTTCTCCGCCTCATCCTGCTCCTTGCGGCGCTCGCGCGCCTCGGCACGCGCTTCGGACTCGGCCTCCTCTGCATCCCGGCACTGGTCCTGCAGCGCGGCCAGCTGGTCATTGAGCTGGTCGAGGTAGTCCTGGGCCTGGCTCACCGCCTCTTCTGCCGCCTCCACGCGCGCTTCGTAGTCTGCCTGTGCCTGCTCATAGGCCGCCTGCTGCGCCTCTGCTGCCGCCTGCGTCGAAGCATATCCCTGCGCCGCTGCCTGTGCTTCAGCCACCATGGCTTCGACATCATGCAGACGGTTCTGCTGATAGTCTACGCTCTGCCAGGCTTGCTCAATGGCAGCCGCCAGGTCACTGTCCGCCGAGGATGCCCTCTGCGCTGCTGCAGCGGCGGGCGGCTCAGGGCCAGAGGCAGATACCGCATCCGCCTCTGCCTGCGCCTCCTGCACCACGGTTTCCTGATCCCAGACCTGCGGCTGGAAGTCCGCCACCGCCTGCTGGGCCGCTATGGCCTCCCTTGTCCGCTGCGCCGAAAGCTGCTGCGCCGCCCGCAATTCCTGCTTTGCCGCCTGCAGGGCATGACGAGCATCTTTTAAGTCTTTTTCAGCCGTGAGCAGGCTGCTGGCCGCCTCTTGCCGGTTACGGCGTGCCTCGTCCAGATCCTTTCTGGCCTGCACGAGACCGGCCGCCGCATCTTTGACGTTAATTACTGCCGCGCGGTAGTTCTCGACGCTCTCACGCTCGTAGCGCAGCGTATCGAAGCCCGCTGGCACCTCGCTCAGCGTATGGATAGATCCGGCCTCCGCCATCCCAACGGGCAGCAGGGAAATACTGCCGATGGCCACTGTCTCTGCCACACGCCGACAGGTCTTTTCCTGCTGCTGGCGGCGGTGCCATTGCCGCCGGCGCTTGCGGCTCATTCTCATGACCGTTTCCTCCCCTCAAGTTCCAATTCCCTGTAACGCGCCCCGTAAAGCCAGCGTACAAGACGCGTTAGCGGGCCGTGCGGCGGCTGATAAAAGAGCGGCTGACGACCGTAGACGAAGTAGTTGATATGCTGGCTGAAATCACTCAGTTGATGAATGCTGAGGACAAAGGCGAACAGGGAAGCCAAAAAAAACGTAAAACCGTACGTCTCCGGCCCGCCCCAGTAAAGGCCCCAGATGCCCAGCAAAAGATTGGCCACGGCATACAACACCGATACCGGCATCACGCCCGCCTGATCGTCGAAATACAGCAGCAGCACGCAGAATACCTGCATCAGGCTGGTGAAAAAGGCCCCAAAAAGCAGCACGTTATACATCGTAACCTGATTATAATTCAGCCCCGTAAAGGAAAGTAAATAATTGCCCATGGCCAAAAAGACAAGCGTGAAGACGAACTGGAACTCCACGATATGCGTGAGCTCGAACCAGAGTACTTTCAGTAATTTGCGCCGCGCCGCATCAATCTGACGGAAATTGCCTTTTTCAAGAATGTAATGGAAGTATTCCGCTCCGGCAGCAGCCAGCCAAAGTGCAGGAAAATAGCCGCCAGTCCCGCCGTCAGCAGGGTACCAGCAAGATAACCGCCCAGCAATTTTTTGTAGGTCTTGACCACGGAGAGATACACGCTGCCCGTCCAGACCAGAAGCAGCTGAATGAAGCAGAGATACGCCAGCAGGCTGGTCAGGAAAGGCAACGGCTTGCCCCATAAAAAGAGCAGGGCGCAGACACTGCCCAAGACTACCACCAGCGCACTCATCCCCCAAAGCGAAGCGGTCACATGACGGTAATCATGTACGAAGATACAGTCCGTGACAAAGCGCGTCAGCACCATGGTAAAGCCCGCCGTAAAAACCTGGGAAAAGATGAAAGCATAGACGATGGCCGCCGTAAAAAGATCGGCGGACTCATCTACCGTGCCATTCAGGATATAGAGTGCCTGTACGGAAAACACCATGCAGGCCAGCAATGCGAAGGGCCCGGCCGTGATGGCCGCCGTATAGGAATATGCCTTGAGATGCCCGACCACCGTGCGGGCGGAAAAAAGTTTCTTCAGTTCGAAGCCGACGCCTGCCATGCTGCCTGCACCTCCTTTTCCACCGCATATAGCTCCCGATAGCGCGTGATGAAGCGCTCATAGGTATAGTAGCGCTTCGTGCGCTCATAGCCGATATTGCCCATCTGCCGCCGCAGTTCATAGTCGCTGCCAAGGCGAACCATGGCCTCGGCCATCGCCTGGAAATCCATCGGTGCCACGACAACTCCCGCCGCCCCGAGCCTGTCCTCACCTACACCATAGATGAGATCGCGGCAACAGCCGACATCCGTCGTAATGAACGGGCGATGCGCGGAGAAGCCCTCCAGTACGGCCAGTGGCTGCCCTTCACTGATGCTGGAGAGCACGAGCATATCCATGCGCGGCAGATACTCCGTCACCTGAATCGAGCCCGTAAAGTGCACGTCCGGCACCTGCAGCAGCCGCACGGTCTGCTGGCACATGGCATAATACTCTGGATCCTCCTCCGTGCCCCCCATGATGTAGAGCTCAGCGTCCGGCATTTTCTGCTTCGCCACAAAGAAGGCCCGAATGAGCGTCACGATATCCTTGATGGGTACGACGCGCACGACCGCACCGATGTGGATGCCGCCCTTAGCTGGTTCCAGCTCACCGATACCGGCGAACCGCTCCATGTGCACGCCGTTGGGCACGACGCCGATTTTCTCCGGCGCACAGCCTAAGTCCCGCTCGACCTCCGCATTGTGCTGGAACAGCGTATAGACGTGATCCGCCGTATGATAGGAGAGCCGCGCCAGATTGTAGAAATACTGAATCCAGATGGACTTGAAATCGCCCTGTGCCCAGCTGCATTTGATGATTTCGACCTCGCGCTCCCGTGAGTAGATGCCATGCTCCGTAATCATGAAGGGCTTGTGATAGAGCTCCGCCGCCAGCGCCCCGATGATGCCACAGTAGCCCGTAGCCACGCTATGGTAGACGTCGGCCTCGGGCAACTTCTGCTGCAGCAGGTAGAAGAGCGGCAGCAGCATCGAGCGCAACGTCCAAAAGAAATCGGTAAAGGGCAGATGGCGGTAATGCTCCTCATAGACCCGCTGGATGACATCGAAGAAATCATTGCTCATGAAGAGCTGCAGGAAACTCAGCTGATGCGGGCGGCGGAAAATCGGCGCGAGCTCATGCACGGAAAAATCTTCATCGCCCGTCACCAGATTATAGAGCGTCTGCTTTTCCCGGTCGTTCAGCACATGGCGCATCCGGCCCGAAGCTTTTTGCGAAAGGATATCATCGAGGAACTCCTCCTGAATGCCCTTCATATTCCTGGGAAACTTATAACGGTAGTGACCGCGATCCTTCTGCTCGGCACCGATGGAATAGACAAAGAACTCGTGCTCCGGCAACCCCTGCATGAGCATCTGGATCCAGGAGGAGACGCCGCCCACCACATAGGGGTAGGACCCCTCTGTCAGCAAACAGATCCGCATCGTATCACTCCTTTGCCCAGTACAGCCGCGCATCGGCATCCGTGACCTCAATCAGCCAGGCGTCGCCATCGAGCTGCGTGACCGTGCAACCCTGTGTCCACTCTACAGTATGCGGCGTGCGCAGGATGAAATGCAACGGCTGCTGCCAGCCCCAGCTGACAATACGCAGGCCATCCGCCAGCTGTTCCGTCCGATAATCCATATCGATGATATCGCCCAGTGCATCGGCACACTCCGAAGCTGTCTCCGCATGCAGCCAGCTGTAGCGGGTATATATTTCCCGCAGATAACGGTCGAAACCAGCGCTCAGTTCCTTCCAGCCTTTATCGCCCGTTTCCTTGAAGAAAATTTCATCGGGGTGAATGAAATGGGAAAAAATACCAAAATAATTTGCACCACAGATATCCTGCCAAAGCTCCAGTCCTTTCGGGCTATAGCCGGAGGACAGACGCGGCAGCTCATAGGTGCCATCGTCGTTGCGCTTAAAATCCTGATAATAACATTTATCTTTATAGAGGCCATCAAAAAGTGAGGCATAGACCTTCAGTTCGGGGAAACAGCCCCCGGTTGAAGTAATCCCCAACTGTCGCAGAAAGCCCTCTGGCAAAGGCTCGCGCCCGGCATCCGGATGGATGAGCACCGCCGCCGTGCCACCATCCTCTACATATTGCTCAATGGCCGGTACCGAAACCAGGGAGCCGAGGTCTCCCATGGCGATGAGCACGCCGCAGGTACCTGCCGGGATCTCATCTACCGTCTCATCAAAGGGGATGCTCTCGCTGGTCTTTTTCTGCCGGGTAAGCATCTCCTCCAGATGATGTCGGGCAAAAACGCTGGCGACATTCTCCGGGTCATAGATAATCACGAAGTGATCCGGAGCCAGATCCTCCGCTGGCTCTCCCTGCCTTTCCTGCTCACCGCGAATGGCCGTGTTGAGGACATGCTGCCAATCCAGGAAAACATCCGTGCGGATGAGCTGGAAAAGGAGTGCCAGCGAAACCACAATCGCTGTAATCAGGTAAATTCCCCTTTTATGCATGCTTTGCCCCCTCATCCCAATAACGGATAACCTGCAGGGCCCGTCCCGAGAGCGTAATTGGCAAAGCCTTGAGCTTCCGCAGTGTCTGCTGCAACTTATCCGGCTCGCGGGACACGACATAAAGCGTACAGGCCAGGAGGTAGGGCTCCTCCTGCTGCGGCAGACGCTGCCGGAATGTCTGGATGACCTGCTCGGCCGCCGCATAATCCTGCATCTCAATCAACTGCGCAGCCAGGCGCTCATAATGCTCTGTCTGTTCCGGTTCACGCCCGATCAACTGCCGCAGCACCGCGATATAGGCCTGTTGCTTCGTCTCACGCGTGAGCGGGTCGATGAAACTTCCCTGAGCGAGATACGACTGCAGCAACCCGGCATAATCAGCGAGCTGAGCGGTAGATATCTGTTCCGGTGCTTTCCCCTTCATCTCCTGTTCCCGCTCATAGATCTGATGTGCCATGGTCTCGATGCGTGTCGTCACCATGGAGACGGCATAATAGGCCACCTCACGGTCCCGATCATGCATCGCCAGCTGCAGGATATCCTGATTCTCCAGCACGGACTGCTTGATGGCTTCGGTGAAATAGCGCCTTTTCCGCTGCGTATCTTCCACCAGAAAAGCATCGCGCAACGGAATGACGTCGCGCGCCAGCTTCGTCTGCCGCACGATGGGCTCCTCTTCCTCCTCCCAATCAGGATGGCTGCCCCGCTGCAGGCCAAAGAAGCGGACACAGGCCGTATAAATAAGTACAAGCAAAAAACCGGCCACGGGGATGCAGAAAACCACGACGAGCACGGGCAGCATCCGCTGTTTATAGCGGTAGAGCAATAGTGCTGTCAGTGCCGTATAGAAAGCATCGAGCCATAAAAGGTCTGTCCAGCTGATACTCATGCCGCCACCTTCTCCTGCCGCTCGACGTGGAGCCCCGCCGCCGTCAGGCGTCTGGCTACGATGTCCGCCGTATCGGCATTGGCCTCGGCGAGCAACACTGCGACGCCGCCATTCATAACGCCGACGAAATCACCAGCGTGCAGACAGGATGCCAGCTTCGTATCCAGCTCTGCATCCGTATATGTATCCCGCACGAGATGCAGAAGATACACACCCGTATCCATATCTGCCTGCGCCTGACGCTGGCTGCGCTGCAGCATCCCCTGCAGGACACTCTTAAAGGCCTCTGCCTGCAAAATATTCGTACCTGCGATGTAGCGCCGTTCCTCGGCCTCGGACTCGAACTGCCGCGCGCGCCCCAGCGACGAAGCGATGAGGCGCATGGTCACGGATAGCAGGTTCTGCTGGCTCAGGCTCCACTGCTCGAAACGCAAACCATAGATGGCGATATCGTGCACATTCAGGATTTCCGCCGTCACGCTGGCCGCCTGGTCGAAGACCTGCTCCACATCGACGGAATCCAGCCGACGGATGATGTTGTAGATACGGCCGATGCTGTCATCAGAATTGACGATCTGCCGATAGAGGGCATCTTTCGTATCCATGCAGGCATTATAGGCCTGCAACAATTCCCGGTACTGCTCCTTCTGTTCATTTTTCTCCCACCGCAGTTCATGCCGCTCCTGATCGCGGCGGTCGGCAAAATAACCGGTGAGAAACGCCACGAAGAGATAACTTGTGAGATGGAGAAGGCCCGCCGGCTCGTAAAGCAGGCCCACGATATCGTGACCCATGCCAAGCCAGAGATGAATGAGCAATATGGAAGAGAACAGCATGGCCACCAGTGCCTGTACCCTGCCGTACACCAGGCCAATAGCTGAGCCATCAACAGAACATAGGCCTGCTGTGCCGTCTCATCTGCCGGTGCAGCTACGAGATAGAGATGCTGAACCTGCGCTTTTTCTGCGACCAGGATGAGCTGATCGAGCACAGCCATGACATAAGAAAGTGTCTTGCGTGAAAACTCAGTACCAACAAAAGCGATAATCGTCTGTGGATTATGCAACCGCACGCAGCTCTGCCATTGCTCGTTGGTCCATTTCGAGCGCAGCAGCTGCCAGTCTTCTTTACACAAAACGCTCTGCAGCACATCTGTCATCAAACCGTTCTGCCCCAGGAGAAGCACGGTCTTCTTCGGATTAGGCATAGAATCTCCCCCTTTCTCTCTTACTCTTATAGTTTCTTTGTTCGAGAAGTTATATCAGAATCCTGCCTTTGCGGGAGGCCAATATAAGAAAAAAGGATTTATCCTGCCAAATAAACAATAGTAAAAATAGAGAGAGCCAATTCCTCAAAAAGGAATTGGCTCTCTCTATGATATATCAGCTTTCAATTCTGATCTTTGCGCAAATCAGAGGGCACGCTGAACCTTACCCGAACGCAGGCAACGCGTGCAGACATTGATACGTTTGGTCTCACCGTCAACGACAGCGCGTACACGCTGAATGTTCGGTTTCCAGGAACGCTTCGTCTTCAGATGGGAGTGGCTGACATTGTTGCCGGACAGCTCACCTTTTGCGCAGACTTCACATACATGTGCCATATGTTACACCTCCTAACAGTTTCTGTATCAGGACTCTCCCTGACACAATAAATGTATTGTACCACAAACTGCCAAGGGGTGCAAGTATTTTTACTTGACAGGCTGAATTTTCTTTTTCGTACGCCCTCATCAGCACGCATCAGTTTGGATCGATATGCTGCTCATTGGCCTCTTCAAGGATGCTGTCACGCCTCGCCTTCGAGGCGGTAAAAAAATCATGGATAAACTGGCGGTCGTGATGCTCGACTGCAGACTGCACCTCGGCGAGGATATCCTGCAGCTGCTGCAGGTTGTGCGCGATGGCCTCGCCATTCGTCATGCAGATATCCGCCCACATATCGGCGTTCGAAGAAGCGATGCGCGTCGTATCTTTGAAGCCGCCGCCCACGAGCTTGATGCACGATTCTAGATCGTCACCACTGCGATTGAGCAATGTCACCAGCGAAGCCGCCATGAGGTGCGGCACATGGCTGATGACCGAGGCACAGCGGTCATGCTGCGCGAGGTCGAGCGTGACGAACTTCGCCTCCGTGTGACGCAGCACCGACATGAGCTTTTCCCGCGCTTCTGGCGGCGCGCCCGTATTTTCAACAATCACATAGGCCTTACCGCGGAACAGATCCTTTTTCGCGGCTGTGACGCCGCTCTTTTCACGGCCTGTCATCGGATGGCCCGCGATGTAGTAGATATCCGGCGGCAGGATCTTGTGCAGATGCTGCCAAAGGTACTGCTTCGTGCTGCCCGCATCCGTGAGGATTGTACCCGGCTTGAGGTAGGGCAGGATTTTCTCCACCATCGGCACGATCTGCAGCACAGGCGGACTGAGAAAGACGATATCGGCATGGCCGACAACTTTCTCCAGATCTGTACCAGCATAATCGACGGCACCCAGACGCATCGCATTGTCCATGGAACGCTGCGTGCGGCAAAGACCGGTTATGTAAATATCGTCTCCCAGCTTGTCCTTCAAACAGAGCCCGAGGGAGCCGCCGATGAGACCAACGCCGATGATGGCCAGTTGCAGCCGGCTCATAGGGTGCGCTCCATGACACCGGCAATCTTCCTCAGGTCTTCCATGACCCGGCCAAACGTATTCGGCGTAAGGCTTTGGTCACCATCGGAGAGCGCGCGGTCCGGATGCGGATGCACCTCGATGATGAGGCCGTCGCAGCCAGCAGCGATGGCTGCGCGGGCCATCGGCTGAACCATCTCCCAGCGGCCTGTGCCGTGGCTCGGGTCGACGATAATGGGCAGATGCGAGAGTTCCTTCACCGCCACGACGGCGCTGAGATCCAGCGTATTGCGCGTGAAGGTCTCATAGGTGCGGATGCCGCGCTCGCAGAGAATCACGTTGTTGTTGCCGCCGGCGAGGATGTACTCGGCTGCATTCAGCCACTCACTAATGGTAGCGGCGAGACCGCGCTTCAGCATGACCGGCTTTTTCTGCTTGCCCAGCGCCTTGAGCAACTGGAAGTTCTGCATGTTGCGCGCACCGACCTGCAGCAGATCGGCGTACTCGCTGACAAGGTCGATATCATCCTTGTCGACAATCTCCGTCACGACCTTCAGACCGTATTTGTCGCCCGCCTCACGCATCATCTTCAGACCTTTCTCCGCGAGGCCTTGGAAATCATACGGAGACGTGCGGGGCTTGAACGCACCGCCGCGCAGGAACTTGGCGCCGTGTTTCCTGACCGCCGCTGCCGCTTCGTCGAGCTGCTGCTCATTCTCCACGGAGCACGGACCGGCCATGACAACAATGTTCTTGCCGCCGACCTTGACGCCATCGACGTCCACGACCGTGTCTTCCGGATGGAAGTTGCGGCTCACGAGCTTGTATTTCTCCGTGATGCGCACCGTCTTCTCGACGCCCGGCAGCATATTTACTTCGAGATTTGCGATTTTCTTCTTGTCACCGATAACGCCCACGATGGTAACCTCCGCACCTTTCGAGAGATTGGTGTGGAGTCCGCTCTGCTCTACCTTGTTCACGACGCCCTTGATTTCTTCCTGCGTAGCCGATGGCTTCATGACGATGATCATAATAAATCCTCCATTCCGGACTGCTCTGGCAGCCCTGCACCTGCTCCGAAATAAGAAAAGCCCGCCCCTGATCACAGGGGCGAGCTCGTAATCCCGATACTCGTGGTACCACCCTGCTTGCTACTGCAAGCCTCTCATTTCAGATACTGACATATCCTAGCCTGTACTAACGGTGGCGCTCCGACGCGGCCTACACAGTATACCAGGATACCTTCAACCGGCAGCTCCCGCGTGTATTTCCCCGTTTCACACCACGGCGTCACACCAGCCCGCCGCTCTCTTGAGGTGCTTCCTCAGGTACTTCTCGCGTTCATTGCTTTTTTCTTTGTGTATACTATAGCAGGCCTATCGAGACATGTCAATAAAGAATGTAAAATATTTTATACACTGTGCATTGCAGAAATATATTTATTTTTTGTCGTGTCCGGACAGCTGAACCAAAGCCTGCACCAGCTGCTGTTATTCCTTCAGCAGCGCGATTTCGTCGCAGTTCGGGAACTTCGGGCAGTCGATGCACTCCTTCCACACTTTGTGCGGCAGTTCTTCCTTGGTCACGACGCGGAACCCCAGCTTTTGAAAAAAGCCCGGCTTATAGGTCAGGGTAAAGAACTTCTCCACACCCAGTTCCTGGCCCTCCTGCAGAAGCTTCTGTACAATCTTCGCACCGATACCATGGCGCACCATAGAGGGCTCCACCGCCATCGTGCGCACCTCGGCCAGCTTGTCCCAGATAATATGCAGGCCACCGACGCCGACGATTCGGCCGTCATCCGTCTCCGCCACCACCATGTCGCGCAGTGTCTCGTAGAGGGTATTGCGCGAACGGGCCAGCATGATGCCATCATGGGCATAGTCGTTAACGAGGCCGAAGATGGCCTCGATATCCTGAAACTTTGCTTTGCGGTAAATCATACGCTCACTTCTTACTTTATTTTACACTTTTGTCCTTGGTTACGCAATTGTTTTCTGCACTGGGACAGACATGTTGCAACGGACAAGCATCGCAGAGCGGCTGGCGTGACTTACAGAGCCGCCGGCCGTGCCAGATCAGCCAGTGATGCGCCGCCGACCATTTTTCCCTGGGAATCGCGGCCATGAGGCCTTTCTCGACCTCCAGAGGCGTCTTGCCTGTGGCCAGCTTCAGACGGTTCGCCACGCGGAACACGTGCGTATCCACGGCGATGGCCGGGCGGTTAAAAGCCACGGACATCACGACATTCGCGGTCTTGCGCCCCACGCCCGGCAGCTTCTGCAATGCCTCGAAATCATTGGGCACCTCGCCGCCATACTGCTCACAGAGGATCTGGCAGGCCGCGAGGATATGCCGGGCCTTGCTGTGGTAGAGGCCGCAGCCCTTGATGAGCTCTTCGAGGCGCACGAGGCCGAGCCCCATAATCGCCTCCGGCGTGTCCGCTTCCTGAAACAGCTTTTCCGTCACCACATTAACGCGCTTGTCCGTACACTGCGCCGAGAGCATAACCGCAATGAGTAATTCGAAAGGATTGCGGAAGTGGAGTTCAGGCTTCGCGCCGCGATACGTCACCTCGAGGATACGGAGCTGCTCCGCCTTGATTTTCTTCGTTACGCGCATAATGCGGCCTTTCTCAGTTCGTCAGGCTGCGCACGGGGGCCGGGATACGGCCACCGCGCGCGATAAACGCAGCGGAACTGAACTTGTTGCGCACGGGCACGACCGGGCAATACCCCAGCAGGCCGCCGAACTGCACCGTGTCGCCCACGTGCTTGCCCGGCACCGGAATTACGCGCACGGCCGTCGTCTTGTTGTTGATCATGCCGATGGCCGCCTCATCCGCGATGATACCGGAAATCGTCGTCGCACTCGTGTCGCCTTCGATGGCGATCATGTCGAGACCGACGGAGCAAACACAGGTCATGGCTTCCAGTTTCTCGATGCAGAGACTGTTCTGATTGATGGCATTGATCATGCCCTCGTCCTCCGACACGGGGATAAAGGCACCGGAGAGGCCACCCACATGCGACGTCGCCATAAGGCCGCCTTTCTTCACCGCATCGTTGAGCAGGGCGAGAGCCGCCGTCGTGCCTGGTGCACCGCAACCCTCGACGCCCATTTCTTCGAGGATGCGCGCCACACTGTCGCCCACTTCTGCCGTCGGCGCCAACGAAAGATCGATGATGCCAAATGGCACACCGAGTCGCTTCGAGGCCTCGCGCGCCACAAGCTGGCCGACGCGCGTAATCTTGAAGGCCGTACGCTTGATGGTCTCCGCAACTTCCGTGAAGTCTGCGCCCTTCAGCCCTTCCAGCGCATGCTTGACCACACCCGGGCCGCTGACGCCGACGTTGATGACGCGGTCGCCCTCCGCCACGCCGTGGAATGCACCGGCCATGAACGGGTTGTCACCCGGCGCATTGCAGAATACGACAATCTTCGCGCACCCCAGCGCTTCCTGATCGCGCGTGAGCTCTGCCGTGCGCTTCACGACCTCGCCCATCTCACGTACGCAGTCCATATTGATGCCGGCCTTCGTCGAGCCGACGTTGACGGACGAGCAGACGATGTCCGTCGTGGCCATGGCCTGTGGAATGGAGTCAATGAGCACCTTGTCGCCGTGGGTCATGCCCTTCTCCACCAGTGCCGAGAAGCCGCCGATGAAGTTGACGCCCACGGCCTTGCCCGCGCGGTCCAGTGCCTCAGCGACGGGCACAAAGCTGTCCGTCTTGCAGGCATCGGCTGCAATGGCGATCGGCGTGACTGAGATGCGCTTATGCACGATGGGGATGCCGAAATCCGCCTCGATGTCTTCGCCCGTCTTGACGAGAAACTCCGCCGACTTCGTGATCTTGTCGTAGACGTTCTGGCAGAATTTATCGAGGTTGGGGTGCGCGCAGTCCCGCAGGGAAATGCCCATGGTGATGGTGCGCACGTCCAGCTTGTTCTCCGTAATCATACGGTTGGTTTCAAAAATATCGTCTGAAGTTATCACAAAAAGCCCTCCTGCTCAACCTGTTCTGTGCACGCCTTACACGTTGTGCGTGACATCGAAGATGGCCTGATGCTGCGCCTTGATCTCGAGGCCCAGCTCCTCGCCCTTCTCCTTCAGCGTCTTCTGCAGGTCGGCCAGCTTGATTTTGCTTTGGTCATTCATCTCCACAATCATGACCATGTTAAAGAAACCGTCCATGATATTCTGGTTGATATTCAGGATATTCACGCCATTCTCTGCCAGCACGCTGCTGACCATGGCGATGATGCCCACGCGGTCCTTGCCGACGATCGTCACTACAATTTTCATTTACGGTTTGCTCCTTTTTCTTTTCCTCAGCTGGTAAAATATGTAAACTTCCGCATACTGGACAGATACCAGTTGCTCGTTCCATTATAACAAAACCCGGAAGATTTGTACACCACAGACGATGGTCTGACAAAATAATGGTTTTACTGTACCTTGCCGGAAAGCGTATCGACGATCAGCTGTGCATAGGCATGCGTGCCCGGCGTATCCGGATGGATGCCATCACTCACGAGCCAATCCTTATGCTGGGAAATCAGGCTGTACCAGTCGATCACGTGGATATTGGGATGCTCTGCCGCCAGCTTGGCGATATAGGCATTGTTCGCATCCTGCCAGGAGAGATTGGGGCCGTAGACGTTGATCCAGTAGATTTCGCGGTCGGGCCCGAGATAATCGATAAGCTTCATCGTCCCCGGCTCATAGCGCGGGCCGGAAATTGGTCCATTCGTGCCGAGTCCCAGCACGACAACCTTGCCAAGCATGTTATGATCGGCAAGATTCTGGGCCGCGGCCAGGCCATCGCCGACGTAGCGAGAAACCTCTGCATCAATATAGCAGTCCGGCATGACCTCGCGCAGGGCCTTGGCCGAGCCGAGCATGACCGAGTCGCCGATGAAGGCCACGCCATGCAACGAGACTCCCTGAAGCTGTGCCTGCGTCTTGTCAGCCTGTTCCTGCTCCGGCTGATTTTGTGCGGCTGTCTGCTGTGCCGCCGCATTCTGCGACGCGAGATCAGCCTTGTTGGCGGCCAGGTTCGCCTGCAGCTCCCCCGTATCACTGGCCTTGACCTCTGCCGACTCCACAATGCCCTTGCAACCGTAGCCCGCCATTGCGATTCCCGGCAAGCTCAACAGCAGGAAGCAGATACACTGCACGGCCACAAGCTGACGGCCGAAAGCGGGGAACTCACGCTTGAGCAGCCAGTCCGTGAGCATATCCGTCCAGATGGCCAACAGAATGATGACAGCCAGTTCCAAAGCGGGATACCACGAAAGTTCCGTCCACTGTCTTTTCTGGAACAGGAAAATCACCGGATACTGCCAGAGGTAGATGCTATAGCTGCGGCGCCCCAACCAGCGCATCAGGCCGTTCTCGCCCAGCGAGCCCAGTATCAGGCTTTCATCAGCTGTGAGCCAGAGCAGCAGGCAGATATCGAGCGTCATGGCCAGCATGCCGCCCTCATAGGTCAGGGCATCCTGCCCATCGAGCTGCCATCCCGCCAACAGCAACAGTACGAGAGCAAGAGCAAACAGCACATACTTCATGGCAGTCACCGTACCGCTATGCTGCCAGCGTACGGATGAAGAGCGGCCGCCCGCCTTATACAGGCCGAGGAAGGCACCGAAGAGCAGCGCGTAGATGCGCGTATCCGTACCATAATAGAGGCGCGTGACATCCTGATCCGGCACGAACATCATGGGCATCAGCACCGCCGAGCCGATGGCCAGCACAGCGATGAAGCCGAGCCCCATGCGGCGACCGAGAATCGCCGAGATAAAGGAAAAGACAAAGAACAGCACAGGCCAGATGACATAGTACTGCAGCTCGACGCCCATAAACCACATATGTGTAAAAGGAGAGGCATTCGTCAGCCGCGTAAAATAGTCCGCGTTCTGCGCGATCTGCCACCAGTTGTTATAGCCAAACAGGATGGAAAGTGCCTCCGGCCGCACCGCGGAAACCACCTTCGGCTCCAGCAGGACGAAAACGCCGGTGCTGACGAGCAGCACGAGGATGAGTGGCGGATAGATGCGCCGGATACGGTGCCAGAAATACTGCGTAAGACGGAAGCGCCCCGCTTCGCGTGATCGCTCTCCCGTATAAGCCAACAGGAAGCCCGTCAGCACGAAGAAGAGCGAGACGCCGAGATAACCACCGCGTACCGTCTCGGGGAACATGTGAAAAAATGTCACGCCGATAATGGCCAGAGCCCGCAAGGCATCCAGCCCCTCAATATGGCCGCTGCCCCTTCTGCCCCCGGTATAGATTCGTTCCATGAAATACTTACTCCTTTATACAAAAAAACTCCCCTCACCGGCTCATATGAGCCCGCGACGGGAGGTTTTAAAATTGTCATAGAATGGTCGGGATGACAGGATTCGAACCTGCGGCCTCTTCGTCCCGAACGAAGCGCGCTACCAAACTGTGCCACATCCCGACAACGAAGACTATTATACTATGCCATTCAGGTCTTGGCAAGTACTTTTTTATTTTTTCGTGAAAAAACTTTTTGCAGGGATGAAAACCAGCTCTTGGGCGGGTGGGCGTCGAAGTAGAGGAAGATAATCGGAATGACAATGAGAGTAAAAACGGTCGAGGTGATGAGGCCGCCGATGATGACGATGGCCATGGAGGAACGCGTCTCCGAGCCCGCCGTCAGCGAGAGCGCCATCGGCGTCATGCCGACAATCATGGTGATGGTCGTCATGAAAATCGGCTTCAGGCGCACCCTGCCCGCCTCCACTACCGCTTCATAGGCCGTGCGCCCCCGCTCCATGAGCGTGAGCGTATAGTCGATGAGCAGCGTGCCGTTCTTCGCCACGATACCATCCATGACGAGGATACCGATGAGCGAATAGAGGTTCAGTGTATTATGCGTAAGGAACAAGAGAAACAGCGCACCGATAATGCCCAGCGGCAGGGAGAACATGCGGATGAACGGCGTAATCGTCGATTCATAGAGGATACCCAGCAGCATATAGATGAGCACGAGAGCCAGCAGCAGTGCCTCTAAAAGCTGCTTAAAGGTATCGTTCATGTTCGTGGCCTGCCCCTTAAATTTATAGGTGACATGCTCGCCGAGCCCCGCACTCTTGATCGCCTTGCGGGCATCCTGCATCACATCATTCAGAGGACGACCGGAAATATTCGCACCGATGGCCACCGAGCGTTGTTTATCCACGCGGCGGATCGTCACGGGGCCGCGCCCATTCGTGATGGCAGCTACATCGCCCAGATAGATGAGCTTGCCGCCCGCCGAGAGCGGGACGCGCGCCACATCCGAGGCCTTGTAGCCGTCGGCTCCCAGGAAGCGCACCTTGATATCCGTATCCTGACCACCATTCAGCGGATCGTTCTTCAGCTCGCCGGCGGATAGGCCGGAGATCGCCGAGGAAAAGGCGGTATCCACATCGCTGAGGGACGTACCATAGGCCTTGAGCTTGTCACGGTCCACGGTCAGCTGCAGCTCCGGCATACCCTCCGTATAGGAAGTGTTGACATCCGTGACGCCCGGCACATCCGTCTTGAGGATCTCCATAGCCTTTTCCGTCGCTGCCGTCAGCTCGTCGTTGCTCGCACTGCGCAGCTCAATGCGCAGCGCGCCGCCACCATTCCTCGCGCCGCCGCCACCCGATATGCCTGCGACCGAGGTCTGTGCCTCCGACACACGGATATCCGCCGTCTTGATATCGGCTGCGAAGACACGCATTTCATTGGCGACGTCCCAGACGGAGCGGCTGCGCTCCTTGCGGTCGTAGAGCTGGACCTTGATGCGGCCCTCATACGCTGTAGAGCCGCCTGCGTAGGTCATGTAGTACTTGACCTCCGGGATCTGCTCCAGTTTCTCCTCCAGTTGCAATGCCACTGCGTTCGTCTGCTCCGAGGAAGAGCCCACGGGCGTGCTGATGTTGATGGTGAAGCTCGACTCATCGGTCTGCGGCATATATTCCGAGCCGATAAATCCCAGCGGTACCATCGCGACCACGCCGAAGAAAACCACTGTGATGATGGCCAGCAGTTTCTTTTTGTGGCCAAAACTCCAGAGCAAAACCCGCTCGTAGAGTCTCACAGCCCCTTCCTCCATGCGATCCATGAAGCGCCAAAGGGCCGTATCAGGAACGTGATAGCCATGCTTAAAGAAACGCGAAGCCAGCATTGGCGTCAATGTGAAAGAGACGAAAAGGGAAAACAGGCCCGCAAAGACAATCGTCAGGCCAAACTGGCGGAAGAACTGTCCCGTCATCCCTGTCATGAAGGCGATCGGCATGAAAACCGCCGCATCGCAAAGCGTGATGGCGATGGCCGCCATACCGATCTCCGTACGTCCCTTCTCCGCCGCCGTCATAGGCTCCTCGCCCAGCTGCAAGTGGCGCACGATATTCTCCAGCACGACGATCGAGTCATCGACGAGGATGCCCACGCAGAGCGTCATACCCATGAGGGACATCATATTGAAGGTGAAACCCGCACAGTACATGACAAAAAATGTCGAGATGAGGGACGTCGGAATCGCGATCATGACGGCGAGCGTCGAGCGCCAGCCACGCAAAAAGAGGAAGAGCACGAGGCCGGTCGTGATCAGGCCCTCGACGAGTGTCCCCAGCGTATTGTGCAACGAGGTCTCCACGTAGTCCGCATCGTTCGAGACGACAAGGAACTGATAGTCCGGATGCTCCTTGCGCAGTTGCTCGACCTTCTTGAGCACGTTCTGGGCCGTCTCCACGAGGTTGGCGTCGCTGTTCTTGTAGATGAGCACGTTGACGGCCTGCTCGCCGTTCAGGCGACCATAGCGGTTCGCCCGCGCATCGCGTTCCTGGATCGTGGCCACAGCGGTGATAGGGATCTTTTTCCCGTCCGTGTTCTGCACCTGGATCTTCTCGATGTCGCTGGCCTTCTTGTACTGGGCCACAAGCCGTACGTCCGACTGCGTCTGCTCCGTATAGACCGTACCAGATGGCACGAGCTTGTTCTCGGCCTTGATCGCCGAGGATATCTTGGCGAGGGTCAGGTGGTAGGCCGCCATCTTGTCGCGATCGACGTCGACAGCGACCTCCTTATCCCGGCCGCCATGCAGCTCGATCTCCGAGACGCCACCAGCCTGCGAGAGCTCATCCTGGAATACGTTCTCCGTCTCCATATAGGTATCTGCCACGCTGTGCTGGCTCATGACGGCGAGCTCCAGCACCGGCTTGGCGTTCATGTCGCGCTTGATGACCACCGGCGATTCCGCCTCGTCGGGCAGTTTTTTGCGGATGGCCTCGACCTTCTTGCTCGCGTCGATGGCCGCCTGGTCCGCGTCGGCGTCAAAGTTTAGTTTCAGCGAGACGCGGCCGCGCTCATAGCTGGCCGTCGAAGTCATCTCCTCCACGTTGGATAGGCCCGAGAGTGCGTTCTCCACGGGCTTGACGACTTCCTGCTCCACGGACTCCGCGCTGGCGCCCGGATATTTCACCGTGACCGTCACATACGGCGTGTTCAGCGCAGGCAGCAGCTCGACGCCGATACGGTAAAAACTGTAAATACCGAGCACGACGAAGAACATCACGACCATGCAGATGCCGACGGGGCGCTTGATGGATAGACGAGTGATATTCATGCCGCGCCTCCATCCTGCGCTGCATTGCTGTCATCGGAGGCATCCGAGGTATCGATATCGACCTTGCTGCCCTCTTTCAGCTTGTCCTGGTTGTTGAGGATGACCACATCTCCCTCCGCAAGGCCATCGATGATCTCCTCGCTCTCATTGTTCATGAGGCCGATCTTCACCGCACGCTCCGAGACCTTGCCCTCGCTGTCCACAACCCAGACAGACGTCTTGCCATTGCGCGAGAGTACGGCCTCCTTGGGGACGAACAGCGTATTGCGGCGCTGGAGGATATCGAGCGTCGTATGGGCGTAGAGGCCGGCCTTGATGGGCACATCCAGTCCACTCATGCCATCTCCGCTATCGGGAATCGCGGCATCTTCGAGCTCGATCCGCACCTGATACGTCTTGCCCTCGCTGTCCATGGCCGGTGCCACATAGACGATACGCCCCGGTACCGCACACCCGAGCGCATCGACCGTCACGCTGACCTCCATACCGGTACTGAGGACAGCCGCATCATTCTCACCGAGCGTACAGTCCACATTGAGATGACTGTTATCGACGAGCGAGAGAACTTCTTTGTTCGCCTGAGCGATAGCTCCCGCCTCGATATCGCGGAAACCGATCACGCCGTCGCGTGGCGCCCGCAGGATCAGGTCATCGCGCTGCTGTTCGAGGGCCTCCGTCGCATGCTGCTGCTTCTCAGCGGTGAAGCGTTTCGACTCCACGCTAGCCGCATCGCCGCCCGATACCTGATCTGCAAGCGCATCAAAAGAAGCCTTGGACGCGAGATACTCCTGCTTGACCTTGTCGAGAGTATCCTGCGAGATTGCACCGATGGAGAACAGATACTGATTGCGCTCGTATTTGGAGGCCTCGAGCTCATAGTCATTGCGCGCCTTGACATAACTCGCGTTATAGCTTGCCGACGTCGTCCGCGTATCCGCCTCCGCCGCCTGCGTAGCCGCCGCATTCTGCTGGATCGAAATATCGAGATCGCTCGTATCCTGAACGAGGAGCACCTGCCCCGCCTGCACGTGATCGCCGAGCTGCACGCATACCTCCCTCACGCGGCCCGTGTATTTCGGTGCCAGCGGGATATTCGCATCCGCCACCGTCTGGCCTGAAAGGTCGATATGGCGCATCATATCCTGTCTCTGTAGCGTCACCACCTTCACGAGCGGGCGGCTGTGCTTCACCTTGACCTTGACTCCTTTATTGCTTGCAAAGGCAAAATAGATGCCCACGCAAATCAGGATAAACAGAATCCCGCCCGCCATGATTTTCTGCTGGTGGCTCCAGTTTCCCAGACGATGCCGTACCATATGCTTCACCCTTCATTTCTTATCCATCCATCCTGCCACAAAAATTCATAAAGCACAGGATACTTCTGCATTATAACACGGATGCGCAGAGAAAACGATAAACACGGATAAAAAATACTTAAAAATAAATTTATCACTGAAAAAGGATTCTACCCTCCTGAAAGCGAATATTATTAAAGGAAATTCGAAATTTCAGTTAAGCCAGCCACATGGTGGCTGTTACATAAGGAGGAAGATTACTTTATGCAGGCAGTAAAAATTCGCGAAGGCATCTACTGGGTCGGTGCCATTGATTGGAATATGCGCAGCTTCCACGGATATGCCACGGGACGCGGCTCGACCTACAATGCCTACCTGATTCTCGATGACAAAATCACGCTCATCGATACGGTAAAGGAGCCTTTCAAGGAAGAACTCCTCGCGCGCATCAGCTCCGTTATCGACCCGTCGAGCATCGACTACATCGTCTCCAGCCACGTCGAGCCCGATCACTCGGGCGCCCTGCCCTTCATGGCCGAGCACTGCCCCAAGGCCACGATTTTCACGAGCATGCCCCAGGGCCTCAAAGGCCTCATGAACCGCTACGGCGTGCTGAAATATCAGGGTGTCAAGGCCGGCGAAATCCTGCGCCTCGGCAAGCGCACGCTGCAGTTCCTGCCCGTGCCGATGCTGCACTGGCCAGACAGCATGGTCACCTACTGCCCCGAGGAAAAGATCCTCTTCTCCAACGATGCCTTTGGTGAGCATTATGCGACGAGCCGCCGCTTCGATGATGAAAATGACCTGCCGACCATCCTCTTCGAGGCACAGAAGTACTATGCGAACATCCTCATGCTCTACGGCATGCAGGCGCAGAAGGCACTCAAGGCACTCGTGCCCTTCGACATTGAGATGATTGCCACGGGACATGGCATCATCTGGCGCAAATACATCAAGGAAATTCTCGGCTGCTACCAGAAATGGTCCACGCACACCGTCGAGGAGCGTGCCGTCGTCGTCTACGACAGCATGTGGGGCAGCACGGAAAAGATGGCACGCTGCATCGCCGAAGCCTTCCAACAGAAGGGCATCCCCGCCGAGTTCTATGACATCAAGAAGAACGAGCTCTCCGACATCATGACGGATGTGCTCACAGCCAAATACCTTGCCGTCGGTTCTCCGACCATCAACAACCAGATGATGCCGACCATCGCCGCTTTCCTCTGCTATCTGCAGGGTCTCGCCCCGAAAAATCATCAGGCCTTCGCTTTCGGCTCCTTTGGCTGGGGCGGCCAGAGCATCCAGCAGGTCGAGACGGCGCTGAAGCAGGCTGGCTGCACGATCTGCCACGACAAGGTCCGCCTGCAGAACAAACCGTCCGACGAAGACCTGCAGGAAATCACGCAGAGTATCCTCAACATGTAAAAAACATATCACGGCATAGCAAAAGGCCCAGCCTCTCCCGAGGCTGGGCCTTTTGCCGCTCCATATCAGTCGTCGTGATGACGTTTGCTGTTGAAACTGTCCAATGCGATTACTGTGGCACCTGGCGGATGATGTGTCTCGGCCACACGGCGCCGCGGCTTCTGTACTGGTCTCTCCTCCATCACCGGTTCTTCCAGCAACTCCTCCATGTGTATATCCGCGAGGTAAACACGCAACAAACCCTTGCGTCTCGCCTCGCGGATATTGCGTGCCATCAGGGTAACGGCCCGATCCTGAATCTCCAGCAGGCTGCCCTGACAGGCATGTTCCCCCAGGCCGGCTGCCAGCCCGAAACGCATCAACAGTTCCGGCAGCTTGCCGCGTGAATAGGCAAACTGCATACGCTCCTGCAGACGGATAGCGGCACGTACAAGAATGCTATCGAGGCGCTCATCGAAACTTTTACAAGGTTTCATCGTGCCACCTCCCGCTAGCATATATCAAGCAAAAATTTTCCTCTTCAAATTGCTAATTCGACAAAAGCACGGCAATTCCTGCTTAAACGTATCCATTTTATACGAATTTTATTTATTTTACCCGCAATGCAATGGTGAAGGTAGTGCCCTTGCCTAAAGTGCTCTTAATGTTTATATGACCATGATAGAGCCCCACAAGCTCCTGTGCGATAGCAAGTCCCAGCCCGTTGCCGCCCATCTCGCGTGAGCGTGCCTTATCGACGCGGTAAAAGCGGTCAAAAATCTTCTCCTGATCCTCTGGCGCGATGCCGATACCTGTATCGCTGACGGCGAACTTCACCCAGCCCTTGTCAGCAGGCAGCAACGTTGCTTTAACCTTGCCACCGTCCGGCGTGTATTTCACGGCATTATCAATGAAGATCAGCACGAGCTGCCGCAGCTTCGACTCATCGGCATGGATGACCGTACGCGGCAGATGCTCCGCCTCGATCGTGATGTGTTTCTGCTCGGCCAGCGGCGCCATGAGGCGCGCCGTCTGTTCGATGACCTCCGCCAAATCGAACTTACTCGGCTTGAGCTTCAGGGCCTTGTTGTCGCTGCGCGCCACGAGCAGCAGGTCCGAGACGAGCTTCGTCATCTTCTTGACCTCATCGCGCACGTCGGCGATGACCTGCTTGAGGAAAGGCGACTTTATCGAGGGGTCATTCTCCAACAGATCGGCAGAGGCCATGACCACGGCGAGCGGCGTACGCAGCTCATGCGAGGCATCGGCTGCGAACTGGCGCTGTTTCTCGTAGGCCTGCTTCAACGGTACCATAGCCCTACCTGAGAGCAGATGCGCGATAAAGAGCGCGATGATCAGCATGAGCACGCCGGTCACGGCCAGTGCATAGGTCGCCTTTTCGAGACCATAGTAGATGGCCGTGATATCCTTGCCCACATAGGCCGTCTGTACGCCATCGTCGAGCCTGATCACCTTGCTCGTCATCATGAGTTTCGATGCACGGCCGCGCTGATTCGGCTTCGTGAAGACCACGACCTCGTCGGCCGGCGATTGCCAGGTCGAAATCTGGTCAAGAATAAAAGGTTCGATGCGGAATGAGGCCCGGGCAAAGTTCACGAGCCGTCCATCGTCATCAAAGACGTAGATAAACAGGCGGTCGTTGCTGCTCTTATACTCCGGCACATCTTCCGGCAAGGCACCGGGGTGCTGGGCCGCATACTCCTGCACTTCCGCCACGTCGTGGGCCGTATCGAGGAGTTCCCTTGCCTGCTCTGAGGTGATAGCCCACTCCATCGTGCTGCGCACCGCGAAGAGCAGCACGGCGAGGAACAACACCATGATGATGGTGTAGAGCAGCGTGAGACGGCGCCGGCTGCGGCCAAAGATATTCGTCGCCATTTACGCCTGCCCCGCCTCCAGCCGGTAACCCACGCCGCGCACGGTCTTGATGATGCCACTGCCATCACCGAGTTTCTTGCGCAAAATCTTCATATAGGAATCGATATTGTTCGAGCTGACATCCGACTCCAGGCCCCAGATGCGATCAAGAATGATGTCACGTGGCACCACGATGCCGATATTCTGCGCCAGAAGGTCAAAAATCTGGAACTCACGCGGCGAGAGCTGGATAACTTCATCGCCCTTCTTCAGCACCTTCGCCGTGCGGTTGAGCGTGAAGCCGCCCACCTGCACGATGTCCTGCTGAATCTTCTGCGTACTGCGGCGACCGAGCGCGCGCAGCCGTGCCAGCAGCTCGGCAAACTCAAAGGGCTTCACGAGATAATCATCCGCCCCGGCATCGAGGCCTGTCACACGATCCTCCACGGAGTCACGCGCCGTCAGGATGAGGATGGCCCGCGAGTAACCTTCCTTACGCAGACGGCTGCAGGCATCGACGCCCGACTCCCCCGGCATCATCCAGTCCAGCACGAGGATATCGTAATCCGTGTACATCGCGTACTCGTAAATATCGCTGCCATTCGTAACCCAATCCACCTGAATCTCGTTCTGCTCCAGCATGTATTTAATCAATTTCCCGAGGCGTGCATCATCCTCGGCCAGTAAAACGCGCATAAAATATACCTCCCCAATCTGTTCACGTATATTATACATTTGCTATACTGAAAATCCACTGTATGTGCTATAATAGTATACGCCACGACCTGACCAATCGACCTTACGGCACGGGAGGGGGTGTTACTGTCATGACCTTCCATGAAGCAATGCTTTCCCTGCTCATCAGCATACTAGGCAGCATCCTGGGAACGCTGATACTGCAGATGCTGGGGTTGTAGCAGCAGCAACCATGTGGCACCAGCAAGACGAGCCTGACCAGCTCAAAAGCCCCTATGGTGACCAAACCATAGGGGCTTTTTGTTACTGTCGATGACCTCCATCGATAGTAATATTATATCTCTTTTTTTTTGATATAGCAAGTTAGTTTCTGCCAAACTTGTCCTTGAGGATGACGTCGTGCGAGCCACCCTCAACGATACTCGTCGCAGACACGAGCGTGAGCTTCGCCTTCTCGCGGAACTCCGGCAGCGTGAGCGCGCCGCAATTGCACATCGTGGAGCGAATCTTCGCGAGCGTCGTATGCACGTTATCCTTCAGCGGGCCGGCATACGGTACATAGGAGTCCACGCCCTCCTCGAAGGAAAGCTTGCGGTCGCCGCCGAGATCGTAGCGCTGCCAGTTACGCGCACGGTTCGAGCCCTCGCCCCAGTATTCCTTATAATAGGTACCGTTGACCTTGACCTTATCCGTCGGGCTCTCGTCGAAGCGGGAGAAATAACGGCCGAGCATGAGGAAGTCTGCGCCCATCGCGAGGGCCAGCGTCATGTGGTAGTCATGCACGATACCACCATCGGAGCAGACCGGGATATAGACGCCCGTCTCTTTATAGTACTCATCGCGTGCCTTGCAGACATCGATGAGTGCCGTGGCCTGGCCACGGCCGATGCCCTTCGTCTCGCGCGTGATGCAGATGGAACCGCCACCGATACCGACCTTGATGAAGTCGGCGCCGGCCTCGGCGAGGAAGCGGAAGCCATCGCCATCGACGACATTGCCTGCGCCGACCTTCGCCTCAGGATAATGCTCATGCACCCACTGCAGCGTGAGGCGCTGCCACTCGGAGAAGCCTTCGGAGGAATCGATACAGAGCACATCGGCACCGGCCTCGAGCAGCTTCGGCACGCGCTCCGCATAATCGCGCGTGTTGATACCCGCGCCCACGATATAGCGCTTGTTGGCATCCGTCAGTTCCAGATCATTTTCTTTATTATCCGTATAGTCCTTGCGGAACACCATGTACTTGAGGTGCTGCTCCTTGTCGACGAGCGGCAGCATGTTCAGTTTGTGTTCCCAAATGAGGTCGTTGGCCATCGGCAGCGTCGTCGTATCGGCATCCGCCGTCACCAGTTTCTCAAACGGCGTCATGAACTCTTTAGCCTTCGTCTCCATCGTCATGCGGGAGATACGGTAGTCACGACTCGTCACGATGCCGACGAGCTTGCCATTGGCTTTGCCGTCCTCGGTGACCGCCATCGTGGAATGGCCCGTCTTGCCGAGCAGCTGCAGGATCTCCCCCAGCGTCGTCTCCGGCGTGATGTTGGAATCACTGCTGACGAAACCGGATTTGTAATGCTTCACGCGGGCAATCATCGCCGCCTCCTGCTCCGGCGTCTGCGAGCCGAAGATAAAGGAGACACCACCTTCCTTGGCGAGAGCAATGGCCATGGTATCGTTGGACACCGCCTGCATGATGGCCGAGGTCATGGGGATGTTCATCGAGAGCGCCGGCTCCTCACCTTTCTTGAACTTCACGAGCGGCGTGCGCAGGGAAACATTCTTAGGAATGCACTTGTCCGAAGAATAGCCGGGTACCAGCAGGTACTCGCCAAAAGTGTGAGATGGTTCCGAGAAATAGAATGCCAACTTAACCCCTTCTTTCTGAAATAATAAGGACTTTGGAAAAAGAAAATGCAAGGACGTACGACCTGTTTCCGACCGTAAATCCTTTGAAATATATTGTTGCAATTCTACTACATCGCCGCGCCGCTGTCAATCCATCCAGGGAAATTTGGTTTACAACTTTACAACTGCACAAAATTTGGCAATACAAAAAGGAGCCCCAGGTACTACCCAGAACTCCCTCGCTATAAAAAACCGTACGGTATGTTATCCACTGGTGGAGACGAGGAGAATCGAACTCCTGTCCGCAGCAAGTGTCACACGAACTTCTCCGAGCGCAGCCTCGTATTTTTATTTAGGCTTGCCACCGCCTACGGGCAGGCTGCAGCGCACCGATCTCGATGAAGTTCCCTGAGAGATCTCCGAGAATTGACCCTCAGGTATCCCGCAATTGACCCCTTATCTCATCCCGCGGGAGAGGACGGGACAGGGGTTAGCCTCAAGCGGCTAAAGCGTAGTCTTCGTTAGCTTTTATATTTAATAAAAGTTTCACCTTACTAACGGGTTGATGACCCCCCGGCTCGCTATTCATGCCCCAGCTTACCACGTCGAGACCATTGCGTCCCCACACTGTACACCAACGAAGCATGTCATGAATATCATTGTATTTCAATAATATCATGCAAATTTCTTGCCGTCAAGCAAAACGTTGCCATTTTTAATATTACGTTTCTCCGACCTCTATTCACCTTACCGGCTTATTTTTTATGCTTGACGCCAATCTGCACCGAGATGTGCTCCGGCAGCTTCTTGGCCTTGTACATGTGCTGGTCGGCGTCGTAGAGCATCTTTTCCACGCGGTTGAAGTCGAATACGGCACCGATGCTCACGCCGATTTTTTCTTTCGGCAGCCTGGGCAGCTGGATGGACTCGATTTTCTGCTGGATATACTGCAGGCGCTTGAGAAAGGCAAGCTGATTCTGCAGCTTCTGGACGAAGACGAGGAACTCGTCGCCACCATAGCGGATGACGCAGTCCGTATTGCGGATGTTGCGCTTGATGGTCTGCGCGACCTCCCGCAGCACGACGTCGCCCGCCTCGTGGCCATAGGTATCGTTGAACTTCTTGAAGTGGTTGACATCGAGGAAGGCGATGCCCGTACAGAAAAGGCTCTTTGCTATTTCGTCGTAATAACGGCGGTTGTAGATGCCCGTCAGCGAATCACTGTAAATCTTATCGTTGACCGTGTTCAGCTGGCTCTGCACAAGGTTCCTGCCGAAGACTGAGGTGCGCAGGTCATTCGTCTCGACGATGCACTCCATGGCGCAGATTGTGCCATTCACCTCCACGGGCTCCGTCAGTACGAAATATGCCTTGTCATCGGAAAACTCGATTTTCGTCTGCCGCTCATTCTCGCTGATGGCACGGGCCGAGGCGCAATTCACGCAGCGCGTGCCATTTTTCCAGGCCGCATAGCATGCCGTGCCGGACTTCTCCAGCCCGCCCGCATCGTTGCAGTTCAGGCAGCAGGTCTCGGCCGGACTGACGAGGCGCACGCTATCGAATACCTTGCGCAGCTGCGCCATATACGCCTCAATCTGCTGACGGTTATACGAGCGGATGAAGGCCCCCGCGAAGACAACCTTGTCCGTATAGGCCTCCATCATCCGGCGCCCCGCCGCCGTGTGCAGCTCGCTGAGGTCTCTGGTCTCGGAGTATAGTGCCGAGCCCACCGCGAAATAAATGGTGATGGGTGTCGCCGGATCGATGGCGTGAATCCCGAGCAGCCTTTTGCTCAGCTTGTCGCGCAGGGCGACGAGCTCGCGGGACTCCCGCACAAAGACCAGGAGCTCGAAGAGACCGCCCTGTACCCGCGCGACCTTTGTCCCCGCCGGTGCCGCTTCCTGCAGTGCCGCAGCCACCTGACGCAGCAGCTGCGCATAGCTGTCCGCACCAAAGACATCACGGATACGCTTGAGGTTGCGCAATTGATAACGTATGAGCCCGAAATCATGCCAGGCTCCCTCCTGATAGCCCCCCTCGGCCTGCTGCAAAGCACGCTGGAAGCCCTGCCCATTCAGACAGCCCGTCAGCTTGTCGCGCTCAGCCTGCTGATCATAAGACTGGGAAATCACCGCCGCATTCGTGATATCGACGAAATAGCCGACGAGGCCCACGATCTTGCCCTTGCTGCGAATCGGGGTCTTTGAAGCCATGATTTTCCGCACTTCGCCCTTCACGACGCACTCGCCGATGGCTTCCGTCGTCGTAATGCCCTCGCGCAGTACGCGCTCCTCATCCCGCTTGAAGGGCTCGGGATCCGGATGCCAGCCCATGTCCTCATCCGTCTTGCCGAGGATATCGCGCAACGTAAGGCCATAATAGCGCAGGAAGGCCGGATTGGCCCCTGCGAAGCGCCGCTCCCGATCCTTCCAAAAAATACCGACCTTCTGCTGGTGCGAAAAGGCCTTCCAGATCAGGTTGCTGCGGATATAGTTATCGTCTGGCAGCAGATCCAGAATATCGGTTGGGAAATCCTGTCTTACCGCATGCGCCTGCAGGCGCACTGGCGTCCAGCCCGCCACATTGCGGCTGATGGTGAGCAGGTAACACTTGCCATGCAGACCGCCGGCCACCTCTGTCAGCACGAAACGCTTCCAGATATAGCTGCCATCCTTTTCCAGCACATGGAAAAAGGCGTTCAGCGTGTGTCGCGGCGTGGCGGCGAGACGCGCATCGATTTTCTGTGTGTCGACAAAATCCAGATAAGTCAACAGTTCCGCCGGCTGGAGGTATTTGCCTGCCAATAGTTCATGCGCCTGACGCATCGGCATGCTCTCCACCTGTTCCACATCAAAGGTCATGCCATAGATGTGATGGATCCTGTCAGCTCCCGTGTCGAGCTCCACGATATTGTCATACATTTCGTAAAGCTTATGCACGGAATCCACAAGGCCACGCTCAGAATCGCGGTACGCTTCCAAAGAAAGCGTACGGATATAGAAGGCCTGCTGGCCCTGATACTCCGTAATCATCTCGACGGAGATACGCCCGAACATATCGTGTGTCACGAAGTCATAATAAACCAGTCCGTCATTCGTCCGCGCCTGCTCCGCCAACTGCATCAGACGCTCGTAAAACGGCCGGCAGCGCCCGTCATCGATGGGCTGGCGCTCCTGCCACGGATCTGGCATCATTTGAGCAAGGAAATCCCGGAATTTCCCATTGAGATAGAGAAACGTCTTTTCCTCTTGCGTACTTTTCAGGATAGCCGTAGGCAGCTCGTGGCTCGTACTCTCCTTCCCCACCGGGTTCAGCGAATCGAGCACGCTGACCCGGCTGACCTGACGGCAGAAGATATGCTCGGCCTGCGACTCGAAGCCCAGTTTTTTCAGCACTTTGTTGGCCTCAAGATGCGCGCGCGTATCCGGCTTGGAGAAGTAATAGCCCTGCGCGAAGGAACAGCCGATGCTCTCCAGAAAGTCATACTGCTCCTTCGTCTCGACCCCCTCCGTAAGCGTCAGCATATTCAGATTCTTGGCCATGTTGACGATGCTCTTGATGACCATCGCCGTGCGCTCGTTCTGCTTGCGCAGGAAAAGCATGTCGATCTTGATGCAATCGAAGTTGAAATTCTGCAAGGTATTCAGCGAGGAATAGCCGCTGCCGAAATCATCGAGCCAGACCTCGAAGCCATCGCGATGGAACAAATCGATATGATGCTGGACTTTCTCCACATTGCCCGTGAGTGCCGTCTCCGTCAGCTCGATATGCAGGCACTCGTGCGGCGCATGATATTTTGCCATAATGGCATTGATTTTCTCGTGCAGGTTGGGCAGGTCGAGGTCGTTGCGCGAGAAATTCACGGACACGCGATAGGCGGGCCTGCCACTTTCCTGCGCACTGACGTTGTCATAACATACCTTCGCAAGCACGTAGAGATCCACCTTATATAGGAGCTGCGCCTTCTCCAGCGTCTCGATGAATACCGCTGGCGAAAGGAAGCCGTAGACGGGATCATCCCAGCGGCAGAGGGCCTCATACATGCTGATCTTACCCGTCAGCGTACTAATAATCGGCTGATAATAAACTTTGATCCAGCCCTTGTTGATGGCTTCATCCACATGTGAAATGAGGTAGGTCTCGAGCGTCAGCTGCTTCTCCATCTCCGGATTAAAGCGGCAATACCAATGCTCGAAATCGCCCCGCGTGGTATCGGCGGCCACCTTGGCCCGGTCGAGCGCGATGCTCCCTGAGGACTCCTCCCCCGTCATCGTGTAGATCCCGGCACCAATCGAAACCATACCGAAACTGCGCTGCTGAATCTGACGAGCCACGCGCCGCAAGGCCGTTTCTGCTTTATCATCGGCAACTACCGCCATAAAATGATCGGAAACCAGACGTGTGATCAGATCCGACTCGCAGGCTTCGGTCAACGCTGCGGCCAAACGTTTCAGCAGGTGATCACCTGCCGCATAGCCTCTCTCCCGGTTAAAGGTCTTGAACTTACGGATATTCACGAAAAGCGTCGCCCATTTACCGGGGTGCCTGCCCTCGCGCAGTTCCTTGAAGAACTGGGTAAATGCCTGCTGAAAACCAGCGATATTGTAGACACCCGTGATGGGATCATGGCGGGACTGCCGCCCAAGCATGCGGTTGCGGTTGCGCAGGCGCAACTGCGAGCCCAGAAAGTTGATGCTGAGGCCGATGAGCTGCATGCTGACTTCCAGATAATCGTCTTCCGGTCCATCCAGCACGAGAGTCCCCGCCAGCCGCCCCGAGATCAGCAGCGGCCCCGTCACCATGCGGCTGACGCCACTGCGGCTCAGGAGCTCGGCCGCGATGGGATTTTTCTCATGGTAGGCCTTCATGTCCCGCACCATGTAGCCCCTGCCTGCGTAGAAGGCGTCGAGGAATTCCGGCACGATGCGCGTGGAGAGCTGCTGCAGCTGCGGCGGTTCCGCCTCGATGGTATCCTTTTTCGCGAGAAAACTGCAGTCGAAATTTCCCTCGGGACTCAGCTCAAAGAGATAGATATGCTGCGCATGAAAGAGTCGCAGCGCCTCCTGCAGAAACGTGCGGATGGCCTTCTCCGGGTCATCCTGATTCCCCGCCAGCGTCACCGCATAGTTCAGCCGGTAAATGCATTGCGTGAGCACATTTCCGCTATATTGCTCTTCGACAGAGGGCAGCGGACCACTGGATGCGACCTGAAATTCACCATATGCTAACATAAAGGTTCCCCCTGTACTACATCCCCATTACTGAAAGGAAACATCCATGGCTTTCTCCCCCGGCAGCGGTTTAGCGAAGTAATAGCCCTGAATCTGGTCCAGGCCGAGCTCTCTGGCCAGCTGATACTGCGCCTCCGTCTCGACGCCTTCGGCGACGATCTGCCTGCCCAGATCATGCACGATGGCCGCCAGGTTCGCCAGGAAAGTTACCTTGCCGGGAAGCAGGTACTCATCAATCAGGGACTTATCGAATTTCACGAAATCCACGGGCAGCTGCTTCATTGCCGTGAGCGAGGAATACCCCGTACCGAAATCATCGAGCGCAATATCCATGCCCATGTCATGAACTTCCCGGAAGAACTCTGCACTGCGCTCCTGATCGGCAAAAACACTGCTCTCCGTAATCTCGATCTTGATCCGGTCTGCGGGAATGTCATAGCGCTGCAGCAGCGCTGCGACATACCGCGTATAGGCGTCATCCTTCAGCTGATGTGCCGAGTAATTGATGGAAACGACGGGCAGCTCTTTCCCCGCTTTCCGCCACGCATCCAACTGCTGGATGACCTTCTCCGTCACAATGCGATCGAGGTCGATAATGAGCCCGCTCTCCTCCGCCAGGGGAATGAACTGGTCCGGGTAGTAACGGTTATCAGGGAAGCGACAGAGTGCCTCGAAGCCATAGACCTCCTTCGTCGCCGTGATGACCTGCGGCTGGTATAGAATCGTGAAATTCTTCTCCCGCACTGCCTTCTTCAGGTCGTTGATGGCCTGCTCACGGCGATCGAGGTCCTGACGGATTTGCTCATCGTAAAGCTGACAGCCGGCGTGACGGCGGTGTTTGCGACCATGATAGATGGCAAGCTCTGCCGATGTCAGCAGGTCGTTGAGTGAATCCTGCGGGCGGCGTGCCGCCACACCCAGCGAGATGCTGATATCGAGCTGCGTCTGCTGCACGGTGTACGGCAGCTGCAGCTGCGCCGCCATCCGCTCCAGCTTCTCCGGCTGTGCCGTGATGTCCTCGCGGAACAACACGAAGAACTCATCGCCGCTGACGCGGGCCGCCCTGGCCCCCGTCAGCGCACGCAGGCGCTCAGCCAGGGCTTTGAGCAATTCGTCACCAAACGGGTAGCCGTACTTCTCATTAACGAACTTGAAATCGTCGATATTCAGCGCGCAGGCGGAATCGTACTCCTCCGCGTCGAGACGAAAGAATCCCTTCGGCGTGATGAGCCCCGTGAGCCGGTCGTAGTACAACTGGTGCATCAAGGCCTGCCTGCTCGCCTGCAGCTGGAGCGACGTATGCCGCATATCGCTCACGGTGATGACCAACGCGAGGATAATACAGATAAATGCCAGCGCGATGAGTACCACCGGGAAAAGAATCGCCTTGTATTTCAGCCAGAATGGCACCTGCTCATTGAGCAGCGTCGAATTTTCCGGCAAATCCCGCAACGTCAGGCCGAACTTCTGCATCTGCCGCGCGTCGAATACATAATGCGTCGCCGTCTGATGCACGAGCGGCATGTCGCTAACCGATGCTCCCTGCATCAACTGCAGGGCCATCGTGGCAGCTTCCTGACCGAACTGCTCGAAATCGAGGAAACCACTGCAGAGCGCACCGCTGCCTACGCCACCCGTGGAGACGCGGAAGATGGGGCGTGACGCATACTGGTCGAGCAGGCGGCACATATCGTCAATGGTGTAGCTATGGCCGTCCTTGTCCTCGAAAGCGTCCAGCTCGAAGAGCAGCGTATGCTCGTCCAACGCTTCCAGCCGCTCGATAAGCTCCGCCTGCGTCAGCTCCGACGTATTGATAACCACGAAGTCGTAGCCCATGAACTGCGGCATAATCTGCTGCAGATGCGCAAGGTCCCCCTGCCCTGTCGCCGTATTATCCACGAAACAGACAAACGTATGGCAGGTCGGGAAAAGCTTCACCGCTGTGGCAAAAATATCGGCAAAATTGCTCTCCTCGGGAATACCTGTCGCCCAGCCAGACTTATGCACCTGCTCCGCATATTCGAGATCATTGATGCCGAGGAAGACGACCGGCAGACCGTGAAACAGCTCCAAACGATGATGCTCGGCAAAATGCAGTGCAGCGTCGTCACCCACGATCAGCGCGTCATAGGACGTATGCGCCAGCTTGCCCGCCAGCATGTCCCGGAAGCGCTCAACGCTTGCCGGATCAGAATGGTTCTTCATGTCCATATACTCGGTATCGAAGCTGACGCCCGTCCCCTTTAATCCCTTGTCAATGCCCTGCCATTGCAGCGGCACGGAAAAATGCGTCTGCGAATAAGACGACAAGAACAGCACGCGGCCATGCTGCTTTTCCTGCAGGGACTGACCGGCCACATCCTCGATATGGGAAGTCGCCGTCTGGTACTGCACAACCAGCATATAAAAGCCGCAGATGAAAAGCCCGGCGGCAATCAGGCAGAGCAGGATACGCATAAAAAAGGATACCCTTTTTTTCATATATGCCATACTAATCCCCCTCTCCATAGGAATCGATAGCTATTGTTCCATTGCTTGTACTCTGACTACTTCGCCGTCCGTCCCCTCAATCCCTGCCCAAAGTACCAGAAACTCAGAAATACAAAAAACTGACTTCCAAAAATGGAAGTCAGTCCCCATAATTATACTTACTGCTTTGGTGAAACAGCCTTTTGCTTGTCGTTCTCGCGGCTATGTCGATAGCCATAAAGGAAATAAATGGCGAGGCCCAGCGCACTCCAAACCCAGAAGCGCAGCCACGTCATGGACGACAAATGGTACATGATGTAACCGCAGCTCAGTACGGACAAAAACGCGATGAGGTTGATGGCCGGGCAACGGAACGGGCGATGCGCCTCCGGATATTTCCGACGCATCACGGCCGCGCCAATGGAGGCCACGATGAAGGCGAACAACGTGCCCACGGAGCACATCTCCGCCAGCACGTTGATGGGCGTGAAGCCGGAGCAGAACGCCACGACGAAGCCCACAGCCAGCGTCACGCGGTACGGTGCCGCATGACGCTTTGAGAGTACACAGACACTCTGAGGGATGAGGCCGTCGCGGCTCATGGCGAAGAACGCGCGCGTCTGAGCGTAGATCATGTTCAGCAGCACGGTCGTGAGACCTGCGATAGCGCCCGTACCCACGATGGCCGAGCCGAGACGATAGCCGAGCTCACGCAACGTGTATGCTACCGGCTCCGCATTATCGAGCTCCGTATAGGGGATGTTGCCCGTCATCACGGCCGTCACCGCCACGTACAGGAGCGTGCAGATGACGAGTGAGCCGATGATGCCGATCGGCATATCGCGCTCCGGTTTCTTCGTCTCCTCCGCCGCCGTCGAGATGGCATCGAAGCCGAGATAGCCAAAGATGATCACGGCCGCGCCCGCGGAGACGCCCGCCCAGCCAAAAGGCATGAACGGCTCGAAATTCGTCACGTCGACGCTCGGTGCCGCGAGGAACAGGAAAATGAAGATGGCCGACAACTTCACGATGACGAGGATGCGGTTCACGCGGGTGCTCTCCCGCACCCCGAGCAGCAGCAGCCCCGTCAAAAGCAAAGTGATCAACACGGCTGGCAGATTCATGAGACCGCCATCCGCTGGCACCTTCGTGAGCATGTCCGGCAAGGCGAAGCCCGCCGACTTCAGCACGCCGGTCACGTAGGCTGACCAGCCGCCCGCCACGGCCGACGCGCCCACCGTATACTCCAGCACGAGGTTCCACCCTACGAGCCAGGCCATGACCTCGCCCAGCGAAGCATAGGCGTAGGCGTACGAGCTGCCCGCCACCGGCATCGTCGAAGCGAGCTCCGAATACAGCAGCGCCACGAAGCCGCAGGCGATACTCGCGAGCACGAACGACAGCATGAGCGCCGGCCCCGCATACTTCGCCGCCGCCACGCCCGGCAGCACGAAGATACCCGTACCGACGATGATGCCCACACCGAGGAACACTACATCCAGTGCCCCCAATGCCTTGTTAAAATGTGTTTTGGTTGCATCGGCGAGGTGCTCGTCGATGCTCTTGGTGCGAAAGATATGCACGCAAATCCACTCCCAACTGGTATAAAATAATCGTCCAGTCAAGCCTCCACTTAACAAGTTACAAACGATGTTTCTATTATACCATCTCAGGATACCTTTTGGAAGTATACATATATGCTTATGATTTGCACTTACCTTGCCTGGGCTGCCGCGCGCATGGCAGCCACGCGGTCGAGGATGGACTGGGAGAAAGCAGCCATGGCGGCTTTGTCCTTCTTATCGCCCATGTAGTACATCGGCTCACCGTAGATCACGCGCAGCTTCGGCAGGAAACCGCCGTTGGCGAAAATCTTCTCCGTGCCGAGAATGGCCACGGGGATGACGGGCGCACCCGAGAGTGCGGCCAGCAGGCCAACGCCGGCCTGCGCCTTGCGCATGTGACCGTTCTTCGCGCGGTGGCCTTCCGGGAAGAGCGCAATCATCTGCTCCGCGCGCAGGGCCTGCTGCGCCGCGCGGATGGCACCGCGGTCACCCGTGCCGCGCTTGATGGGGATGGTCTTCGTCTCGCGCAGGACCCAGCCGATCACGGGCACGTGGAAGAGTTCTTCCTTGCAGATATAGCTGATGCGCCGCGGCAGGTGGCAGCCGATGAGCGGGGGATCCGCATTGCTCATGTGGTTGGCAGCGAGGATGACCCGCCCCGTCTGCGGGATGTGCTCCATGCCGGAGAATTCCGCGCGGAACAATACGCTGAAAAGCAGGTTGAAGGACCAGCGCAGGAAATCATAAACCCACATATCAGTGCCTCCTGCAGATATCGAGAATCCGCCGAACGACCTGCTCGATCGTGAGCCCCGTCGTATCCAGCAGCGTCGCGTCGTCCACCTTGACGAGCGGCGAAATCTCACGCTCCATATCGGCCTTGTCGCGCGCCTCGATATCCTGCTGGAGCTCTTTCAGTGTCATGTCATAGCCCTTGGCCTTGAGCTCCGTCCAGCGGCGGCGCGCCCGCGCCTCCACCGAAGCCGTGAGGTAGATTTTCACGTCGGCATTCGGCAGCACGTGCGAGGCGATATCACGGCCGTCGAGAATCACGCCGCCGCGCTCCGCCATCTTGCGCTGCAGCGCGACCATCTTCTCGCGCACGGGCGCCAGCGCCGCGACCTGCGAGACGATGTGACTGACCTCCGGCGTACGGATGGCCGTACTGACGTCCTCGCCGTTGACGAGCACCGTCGTCTTGCCGTCGGCATACTGCAAGTCCACATCGATATCCGGCACGACGGAATTGATGAGTTCGTCCGTCACCGGCTGGTGCTGCTGGAGCGTCAGCCAGGCCACGGAGCGGTACATAGCGCCCGTGTCGATATAGGTGTAGCCGAGCTCTTTCGCTGCAAGCTGCGCCACCGTGCTCTTGCCCGCCCCTGCGGGGCCGTCGATTGCCACTACTAACTGCTTTGCCAAGGGAAATTCCTCCTAAAAATATTCCTTAAGCGGTCTCATGCGGCCGCCGTATAACCTGTTGCTTATTTCAGCAGACGCTCCAGCGTCGGGTAGAAGGCAGGATAGGAAATATCCACGCAATCCGCATCCTGTATCGTAAGTCCATGCGCCGCTGCGCCCAGAATGGCGAAGCTCATCGCCATGCGGTGATCGAGCCTGGAGGGCAGGCTGACGCCTGCGGCAAACTGACGCCCACCGCCAATGGTGAAGTCATCGCCCGCCACCTGCATCGCGCCCGGTACCGCAAGGGAAAAGGCGTCCTGCAGGCCTTGCAGGCGGTCGCTCTCCTTGACGCGCAGCTCGTGCGCGCCGAGCACCTGCGTCTCGCCCTCAGCGAAGAGCGCGGCCACCGCGATGACCGGCAGCTCGTCGATGAGGCGCGGCATCATCTCGTGTGAAATCGTTGTGCCGTGCAACTGCGTTGCGCGCACACGGATGTCCGCCGCGGGCTCGCCGCCGCTCTCGCGCTCATTTTCCAGGGTAAGGTCGGCCCCCATCGCCTGCAGCACATCGATGATACCCGTGCGCGTGGGATTGAGGCCCACGTTGCGCAGCAGCAGCTCGCTACCCGGGATGATAGAGCCCGCAACCAGCCAGTAGGCTGCCGAACTGATATCGCCCGGCACCGCAATGCTCGCCGGTGCCGTGAACTTCTCCACGGGATTGATTGTCACGGCCTTGCCCTCGCGCTGCGTCTCCACGCCGAAAGCCGCCAGCATGCGCTCCGTATGATCGCGCGAAATAGCGGGCTCCACCACCGTCGTCGGCCCGTCCGCGTACATGCCCGCGAGCAGCAGCGCCGATTTCACCTGCGCACTGGCCACGGGGCTCTCATAGGTGATGCCGTGCAGGCCGCCACGGGCCGGTACGACGGTCAACGGCAGCTTCGTGTTGCCTTCGCGGCCGTAAATCGTCGCCCCCATCCGGGAAAGCGGCTGCACCACACGCCCCATGGGCCGCTGGTGCAGCGAGGCGTCGCCCGTAAAGGTCGTGAGGAAGGGCTGAGCCGCCATGAGGCCGAGCATCAGCCGGAGCGTCGTGCCCGAGTTGCCCGCATCGAGGATGTGCGGTGGCTCCTGCAGACCATGCAGGCCGTTGCCCCTGACCGTCAGGCGCGTCTTGCTCTCGTCCGCGAACTGCACGTCCACGCCCATGGCCTGAAAGCAGGCCGCCGTCGAGAGGCAATCCTGTCCCGGCAGGAAGTTGCTGATTTCCACGGGCGTATCCGCCAGCGCCGAGAACATGATGCTACGGTGTGAAATGGATTTATCGCCCGGGATATCGATACTGCCATGCAGGCCATGCACGGCCTGTGGTATGAATCTGTCGCTCATAAGAATCCTCCTCTGCCTCTCCTGTTATATTCAATCGTTCCAGACGCTCCACTGCCCTGCGGCCGCGCCCATGGAGAAGGCCGCCTGCAAGTTATAGCCGCCCGTAAAGCCATCGACGTCCGTGACCTCGCCTGCGAAGTAAAGACCAGGAACGAGCTTCGACTCCATGGTTTTCGGGTTAATTTCCTTTACGTCGACGCCGCCCGCCGTGACGATGGCCTCGGCGATGGGCCGCGTGCCGCTGACCGTCAGCGTGAGGTGCTGCATGACCCCGGCGAGCTGGTGGCGCTCCGCCGCCTTCAGCTGGTTCACGGGATGTTCCGACGTGAGGAAGGCATTGTCGATGACGATGGGGATGAGCTTATGCGGCAGCAGATCCACCATCGCGTTGCCGAGCTGCTTGCGCTGGTATTTCTCGAAATCCCGCTGCAGGCGGGCATCGAGCTGCTCGGGCGTCAGTGCCGGCTTGAGGTTGATTTCGAGTTCCAGCAAATGGCCTTTTTCCTGCAAAAGCCCCGACACCGTGCGGCTCACGGAGAGAATCAGCGGCCCCGTCACGCCGAAATGCGTGAACATCATCTCGCCGAAGAGCTCCTGCTGCGCCGCACCATCCACGAGCAGCGTGAGGCGCACGTTGCGCAGGGAAAGTCCCTGCACGTCTTTCACCCAGTCCTCCTCCGTCGTGAGCGGCACGAGGGCGGGGCGCGGCGTCACGATGGTGTGTCCGAGCGCCGCCGCCATGCGATAGCCGTCCCCCGTCGAACCCGTAGCCGGATACGAGGCGCCCCCCACGGCGAGGATGACGGCATCTCCTTTGAGAATCGCGCCAGACACCGTGCGCACGCCAGCTGCACGGCCCTCAGCGGTCAGGATATCCCGCACGGGCATATCACAGCAGATATGCACCCCCAGCTCATGCAGGCGGTGCACCATCGCATCCACGCAATCCTGGGCCTTGTCGCTCTGAGGGAAGACGCGCTGCCCGCGCTCCACCTTCACCGGCACGCCGTTGTCCGTGAAGAACTGCATGACGTCCTGATTGTCAAAGGCGCGCATACAGCTGTTGAGGAAGCGGCCGTTGCCCTCAATGTTACGGATGATCTCCGGCACATCCGCCGCATTGGTGATGTTGCAGCGTCCCTTGCCCGTGATGCGCATCTTGCGGCCGGGCAGTTTCATCTTTTCCAGCAGCGTAACCCCGGCGCCGTTCTCCGCCGCCTTGATGGCGGCCATCATGCCACCGGGGCCTGCGCCCACGACCAGAATCTTCTTCATTCCTTATCTCCCTGCCTGACGATGCCCGCCAGCTGATAAAGCCTGTCCACTTCCTTTGGCGTCAGCGGGCGATGCTGTCCCACTGCCACGTCCTTCAGGCTGAGAAAGGCAAAGCGCACGCGCTTCAGCTTGCGCACATCGCAGCCGATAGCTGAAAACATGCGCCGTACCTGCCGGTTACGTCCCTCGTGAATTGTGACTTCCACCTTGCTCAGCCCGCCACGCGAGCCTAACAGCCGTGCTTTTGCCGGTGCCGTCATCCCATCTTCCAGCTGCAGGCCCCGCCTCAGCTGCTCAAGGCTTTGCTCCGTCACCTGTCCCGCCACCTGCGCGACATAGGTCTTGCTGACCTCGTAGCGCGGGTGCAGCAGGCCGTTCATCAGCGTGCCATCATTGGTAATCAGAAGTAGTCCGGAGGTATCGCCATCAAGCCGGCCCACGGGGTAAATACGTTCCCGCACCTCCGGCAGCAGGTCAAGAACCGTGCGGCGGCCCCGCTCATCACGCGCCGTCGAGATATAACCGGTGGGTTTATGCAGCAGGTAGTAGACGTGCCGCTCCGCGCGCGGCAGCGGCTTGCCATCCACAGCGATGCGTTGCGCCGCCGGGTCTGCTTTCTCACCGAGTACAGCTGCACGGCCATCTACCGTCACGCGGCCCGCCGCAATGAGCTGCTCCGCCGCACGGCGCGAGGCGATGCCCGCCTGACTGATGATTTTCTGCAGCCGCTCCTGCATGGCAACCCTCCCTTTCAGACTATATTATCTTCCGTGCAACCCCAGCAGCTGGCAGGCATACTGATACACCGTGCGGAAGAAGGATTTCTGCTCCACACTCTCACCTGCCAGCAGGTCGACGCGGCGGCATTCATGTCCCTCATAGCGCACGATGAGCTCACCGACCTTGTCACCGGCCTTAACCGGTGCCTCGAGTGTGTGCGGCAGCTCGTACACCTTCTCATACTCACTGCCCGTGCCCTGCTTATCCTGGGACAGCACCACGGACTCCGCGGCCACGACGGGGATTTCTTTCTGCTTGCCCGAGAGTACGGGCAGCTTTTTCACCGTCTCGCCCTGTTTCACGAGCTCATGGCTGTCGACCTGCGCGAAGCCATAGTCCAGCAGCGCGATGGAATCGTTCCACATGTAGACCGAATCCAGCACGACGGTCACGAGCTGGATGCCGTCGTTCTTCGCGCCGGAAACGAGGCAGCGCCCTGCGGCTTCGGTATAGCCCGTCTTGACGCCATTGCCGCCACGATAGAGCCAGAGCATCTGGTTCTCGCTGCGCAGCTGGTGCGTCTCATCCTTGACCCAGGGGAAAGTGGCCTCTTTCGTGCTGACCATTTCCTCGAAATGCGGCACTTCGCGGTAGCCGTAGGAGGCGATAAGAGCGAGGTCATAGGCCGTCGTATAGTGGTTATCGTCCGGCAGGCCGCTGGAATTGACAAAGGATGTATCCTCCGCCCCGATTTCATGGGCTTTTTCCGTCATCATCCGCGCGAAAGCCTCGACAGAACCGGCAACATGCTCGGCCACGGCCACCGTGGCATCGTTGCCCGAGCGCATGATCATGCCCTTGAGCAGCTCGCCCATGGGCACCTGATCGCCGGCCTCCAGCCAGAGTGTCGACCCCTCTGTTCCCGCCGCGTGGCTGCTCACCGTCACCATCTCGTCGAGCTGGCAATGCTCCAGCGCAATGATCAGCGTCATGATCTTCGTCGTGCTGGCGGGGAAACGGCGTGCCCGCATGTCGCGGTCATAGAGCACCCGGCCCGTCTGCGCGTCCATGACCACCGCCGAGCGGGCCGTTAGGTTCTGCAGCGGATCATCCGCCGAGACCGTGAGCCCCGGGATGTCCGGACGTGCCTTCTGCTCAATCTTGAAGAGCGCGCCCGTCGTCCCGGACGCCTCCGTATCACTTTCGTTGCTCCGTGGAACGGCCCAGACTGTCGGGGCTGTCGTACCGGCCAGCAGCATGGCGGCCAGCAGGCTGCAAAGAGCCTTACTTCGCATGGAATAATTCAAGGGATAATACTCCTTCATCATGTTTTAGCGGGTGCCTCTCCCGGCTGCCCGCAGTCTTCTCTCTATTTTATCATTCGATACCCGCCTTGGCAATGGCAGCCGCGCCACAGGTCACTCAGCGCAGCTTGACGGCCTCCTTGCCCACGAGCGTCTGCAGTGCCTGCACCGTTACATCGTCGGTAGCGAGACGCAGCTCATCCGGCAGCGGCTGCCACTGGCGGCCGAAGCGCAGGTGCACCATGGACCGGCCGGGATGCGCGGCAAAGAGCTCCCGCAGTTGCTGCTGCAGCTCCACTGTATTTTGCTCTGCTTTGAGCAAAAGATAATACTCCGGCTCATAGGTGTCCAGCGGCCAGATTTTATCAGCCAGCACCTTGACGCCATCATCCTGAAAGTCCGCACGCCCCTGCAGCACCACAGCCGTGTCCGGAACGAGCAGATTCACATATTGGTAGAACGTGCGGGGAAATACCGTCACCTCGATACTGTCCGTGAAATCCTCCAGCGTGAGGAAGCACATGGTATCGCCCTTCTTCGTCGTGATGCGCTTCGCCTCGCGGATCATGCCACCGATGCGCACGAGCTGCTTGTCCTTCACGCCACCAGAAAGAATGATGCTCAGGAGCGGCAGATGTTTCAGTTTGTCCTCGTAACGGTCCAGCGGATGGCCCGTGATGTAAAAGCCCGTGTTCTCCTTTTCCCAGGCCAGGCGTTCCTCATCCGGCGCCTCGGGAATATCCGGCAGCACCAGATGCACAGCCTCCTGCAGAGCCTCCTCGCTGAAGAGTCCCAGCTGTCCACTTTGGTTATCCTTCTGTGCCTGCTGAGCCTCGGCCACAGCCTGATCGAGCACGGCCAGCAGCTGCGTGCGCCGCGCGCCCGTACTGTCGAAAGCCCCGCACTTGATGAGGCTCTCGATGACGCGTTTGTTGATCACGCGCATATCGACGCGCGAGCAGAAGTCCAGCAAATCCTTGAAAGGGCCGCCTTCCCTGCGCACGCGCACGACATCCGCCAGCGCGTTCTCGCCCACGTTGCGCACGGCCGCGAGCCCGAAGCGGATGGCCTCGCCATCGACGGTGAAATGTGCATCGCTGGCGTTGATATCGGGTGGCAGGATGCGGATGTTCATACGGCGGCAGAGCTCGATGTAGTGCGGCACCTTCTGCGTATCCATGACGCTCGTGAGCATAGCCGCCATGAACTCGGAGGGATAGTGCGCCTTGAGATAGGCCGTCTGCCAGGCCACCAGCGCGTAGGCCGCGCTGTGCGACTTGTTGAAGCCGTAGTTCGCGAAATGCGTGAGCAGGTCGAAAATCGTCGTGGCCAGTCCCGCAGGGATATGATTGGCCTGGCAGCCGTCGAGGAAGTTCTGCTTTTGTCCCATCAGGATTTCAGCCTTTTTCTTGCCCATGGCGCGGCGCAGCAGATCAGCCTGCCCGAGGCTGAAGCCCGCGAGCACCTGCACGACCTGCATGACCTGCTCCTGGTAGAGCACGACGCCGAAGGTCTCCTTGAGGATGGGCTCAAGCGACGGATGCAGATACTCCACCTTTTTCGTACCGCGGCGGCCCGCGATGAAGTCATCCACCATGCCCGAGCCCAGCGGTCCCGGACGGTAGAGCGCGACGGTCGGGATGAGGTCGGCGAAGCAGGTCGGCGCGATGTCCTTGACGAGGTTCGTCATGCCGCCCGACTCCATCTGGAACACCGCCCCCGTGCGCCCCTCGCAGAGCATCTTGCTCGTGAGCTCGTCCGAGAGCGGAATGCGGCGGATATCTACCTTTTCTCCGCGTACTTTCTCTATGTTTGCGAGGCAATCGCTGATAACCGTCAACGTGCGCAGGCCGAGGAAGTCCATCTTCAGCAGGCCGAGCTCCTCGACATGGTCCTTGTCGTACTCCGTGATGAGCGTGCCGTCATCCATGGTCACGGGCACGTAGTCCGTGAGTGGATGGCGCGCGATCACGACGCCCGCCGCATGGGTGGAAGTATTGCGCGGCAGGCCCTCGACCTTGCGCGCGAGGTCGAGGATGCGGCGCACATCCGCATCCTCCTCGTAGCGCTGCCGCAGGTCCTGCGTGCTCTTGAGCGCACCGTCAATCGTGATGTGCAGCTCATTCGGGATGAGCTTCGCGATATCCGCGACCTGCGCATAGGGCAGGTTCAGCACGCGGCCCACATCACGGATGGCGCCCTTCGCCGCCATGGTGCCGAAGGTCACGATCTGTGCCACATGGTCGGCGCCGTAGCGCCTTTTCACGTACTCGATGACCTCGCCGCGGCGGATATAGTCAAAGTCCACATCGATATCCGGCATGGTCACGCGCTCCGGATTGAGGAAGCGCTCGAAGAGCAGGTCGTACTTCAGCGGATCGATGTTCGTGATGCCGAGAATATAGGAGACGATGGAGCCTGCCGCCGAACCGCGCCCCGGCCCCACGCCGATGCCCACCTTGCGGCAGTAATTGATGTAGTCCCAGACGATGAGGAAATAGCTGTCGTAGCCCATGCGGTGGATGATGCCGAGCTCATAGTCGAGGCGCTCCTTGATTTCATCCGTAACGACAGGATAGCAACTGCCTATATTCTGCTCGCAGAGCGCCCGCAGGTATGCCTGATCGTCCGCATAAGGCTCCGGAATCGGATAATACGGTAACTGGGTATGGCCGAATTCGAAATCGACCTGGCACCGATCGGCGATGCGCTGCGTATTCTCAATGGCCCCTGGATATTCCTCTTCAGGGAAGAGCTCCGCCATCATCGCGGGCGGCTTCAGGTAATAGTCGTCGCTGTTGAAGCGCATGCGCTCAGGGTCGTCGAGCGTGCGCCCCGTCTGCAGGCAGAGCAGGATATCGTGGAACTCGCTATCCTCGCGATGCACGTAGTGCAGGTCATTCGTCGCCACGAGGCCGAGGTCGTATTTTTTTGCCAGTTGCACGAGGCCGGCATTCGATTTCTGCTCTTCGGGCAGGCCGTGGCGCTGCACTTCGAGGAAGAAATTCTCCTTGCCGAAAATATCGATATATTCCTCTACGAGCTGCTCCGCCTTTTTTCCGTTGCCCTGAATCAGGGCCTGCGGGATCTCGCCCGCGATGCAGGCGGAAAGGCAGATGATGCCCTCATGGTACTTGCGCAGCAGTTCCTTATCCACGCGCGGCTTGTAGTACATACCCTCGATATTCGCGAGGGACACGAGTTTTACGAGGTTGCGGTAACCCGTCTGGTTCTCGGCCAGCAGGATGAGATGGTAGTAGCGTACCCCGTTGACCTCTTCGCGCTGCTGCCGCGGGCCGGGCGCGAGATAAACCTCGCAGCCGATGACCGGCCGGATGCCTTCCTTCTTGCATGCCTTGTAGAAGTCGATCACGCCGTACATCGCGCCGTGGTCCGTGATCGCGAGGGCGTTCATGCCCAGTTCTTTCGCCGTATGTACGAGGTCGCCGATGCGGCTGGCGCCATCGAGCAGGCTGAACTCTGTATGCACATGCAGATGCACGAAGGGAATCTCCGCCTGCTTTGCTGCCATATTTTCTGCCATTTGACGTACCTCCTGCTTAAGGTAATCAGCTTTTCCTTAAAACCATAACCATTTTATTATGCTGGTCGCACCTTCAGATTTCCTTAGAACCGCGCCAAAAAGAAGATTCCGCCCAGCTTGCTTGACAACTTTGCTACAATATGAGAGTAGCTTTCGCGCATAGTAAAACCGAAGCAAAGGAGAAACAAGATGAAAAAAATTCTGGCCGTCATCCTCGCGCTGATGCTCACACTGGCTCTCTGCGGCTGCGGCAGCCAAAAGACCGCATCGGTGGGCAAAGATGGCAAAGTCCATATCGTCACCTCGTTCTATCCCATGTATATCGACGTCATCAACATCACCAAGGGCGTCGATGGCGTGGAAGTCACGAACCTCACCGAGCCGCAGACCGGCTGCCTGCACGATTACCAGCTCACGACGGAGAATATGAAGACGCTGGAAAAAGCCGACATCTTCGTCGTCAACGGCGCGGGCATGGAGCTCTTTCTCGAGAAAGCGGCCAACGCCCAGCCGAATCTGAAAATCATCGATGCCTCCAAGAGCGAGGACATCACGCTGCTCAAGGACCATGGCGAAGGTAACCCACATCTTTGGCTCAGCGTCACCTATGCCATCGAGCAGGTCAAGGCCATCAACCGCCAGCTCTGCGATCTCGACCCTGCCCATGCCGACGCTTATAAAAAGAATACGCTCGACTACATCAATAAGCTCACCGAGCTGCGCAGTGAAATGCACGCCGGACTCGATGACCTGCCGCACAAAGATATCGTAACCTTCCACGAGGCCTTCCCCTATCTCGCCAAGGAATTTGACCTGCGCATCGTCAGCGTCATCGAGCGTGAGCCGGGCACCGAGCCCACGCCGGAGGAGCTCGAGCAGACCATCGACCAGGTAAAAGCCCTGCCTGTCAAGGTACTCTTCACCGAGCCGCAGTACTCCCCAGCCGCCGCTGAAACCATCGCCCGCGAAACCGGCGCAAAGATCTACACGCTCGACCCGATCGTGACCGGCGAGTCCACACCGGACGCCGCCGATGACTACATCAATAAGATGAAGCAGAACATGGCGACGCTGAAGCAGGCCCTGCAGTAAAAAGCTCTCCCAGTTTGACGACATATGTCCATAAGAAATCCGTGCCACATCGCTGCGCACGGATTTTTGCTGTCTATTCTTCTCTGATGCAGCGCTCGTACAGCGCCTTCGTCTCCTCAGGCCGCAACGCCGCGAGGCTGTTCTCCCGCGCGATACGCCCGAGCGTGCCCTCCATGAAGGCCTGCATGTGCTCGGTCATGGCCACGCCGCGCCGCCTCTTCGTCTGCCACCATTCATACTCTTTCTGATAGGTGAAAGCACTGCGCATATAAGCATGCCCCGCGCCGAGGCAGTCGCAGACCATCTCCACGGCAAAGGGGTAGAGCATATCGATGGGATGTACGCCGCGGTCGAAGTCATCGTGCCACGCTTCATAATGGTGCAGGTTGCGCCCGTGATGATGAATCCAGGCCATAGAGAAGCCATCGTTGAGCAGCTTGCAGACGAGAATCGGCGAATAGCGGCCGTTGTAGTAGCGCACACTCTCCCAGAACTCGAAGCGCGAGAACTTCGAGAGGTCATGGCAAAGGCCTTGCCAGGGAATCCCCGCCACGACGCAGTAACGAAAAACCCAAAACTTATGCCGCAGAATCGTCAGTGTATGCCCGACCAACCGCCGCGGAAAACTCAGCGCGTGATTCCGCCGCACCGCATCCTCCGCCAGAGCCTTGAGATCAGCTTGGTCCTTTGCGGTCAGCTTCCGCTTATCCTGCCACTTCTGCGTCATACGTCCACCCCTCTGTGTATCGAGATTGCATATCCCCATTATAACATGGGTGTCCAACGAACTTCCAATTTATCCACGCTACAATATAGGCAGACAACCAGGTTTATGTTGATTTTGAGGTGAATACCATGAAAATTTTTCTGCATAGCAGAAACATCCTGCGCGGCGGCCTGTGCCTCGCGCTGCTGGGTGGTTTTGTTCTGACAATGCCCTTGCCGCAGGCAGAAGCACGGCTCGGCACGGGTATTTCGGCACCATCATCATTGGCAACGGCACATGGTATCACGATGACTAAATGCCCTGCCAGCTGCATTAGTTCTGCGACAGAGTTGGCTAACCACTGCGTAGCAACAAAAGAAATTCACAAAATGCCCTAATTTACTCTATGGACATTTTGTTGGCAAAGTAGGAAAATGTATAGATAGGAATAACGACAGGGAACAAACGGAGGATTCAGCATGTTGAAAATCGCAATCTATGGCAAGGGCGGTATCGGCAAATCGACCATGACCAGCAATCTCGCGGCGGCGTTTGCCCACCTTGGGCAGCGCGTCATCCAGATTGGCTGCGATCCGAAAGCCGACTCCACCATCAACCTGCTGGGAGGCAAGCCTCTGCTGCCCGTCATGGAATACATCCGTAAATACGACCATGAACCGGAAAAGCTCGAAGAAATCGCCAAAACCGGCTTCGGCGGCGTGCTCTGCATCGAGACGGGTGGCCCGACGCCGGGGCTCGGCTGCGCAGGACGCGGCATCATCGCGACCTTCGGCCTGCTGGAAGACCTCGAACTCTTTGAAAAATTCCAGCCCGACGTCGTGCTCTACGACGTGCTCGGCGACGTCGTCTGCGGCGGCTTCGCGGCGCCCATCCGTCAGGGCTACGCCGAGGATGTCATCATCGTGACCTCGGGCGAGAAGATGGCGCTCTACGCTGCGAACAATATCGCGACCGCCGTCGAAAACTTTCAGGACCGCGGCTACGCCAAAGTGCGCGGCCTCATCCTCAATCACCGCAACGTGCCGCAGGAAACGGAAAAAGTGCGGGCCTTTGCCACGCAGCACGGTATCCCCATCCTCGCTGAAATCCCGCGCAGCGATGACATCAACAATTACGAAGAACAGGGCAAGACCGTCATCGAAGGCAACCCGGAACTGCCCATCAGCCAGGCCTTCCTGGCCCTTGCACGCAAACTGCTGGCCGGACACGATAAATCAGCTGCGACGAACTAAAAACCGAGATTGCCAGGCAGCGGCGATACTGTCAGCCTGCCTCCCTATCACTATCACAGCAGAGTGGCAAAGATGGTCAAAGGAGTTATGCAACCATGTCTGAGAAACCGTTTTATATGACTACGGCGGAACTGGCCGCACAGTTCCCCGACAACGTACCGCAGGAATTTCAGCTCGACGCCCACCTCATCTGGAACTCCCCCGCCGCCCTCGATTTCAATTCGCCGGGTGCGCAGGGTTTCGGCGTCAAACGGGCGGGGCTCTCCATCCCCGGTTCCATCATGCTGCTCATCTCGCCGGGCTGCTGCGGCCGCAACACCGCCGCCCTGCGCGGTCCCGGCCACTACGGCGAGCGCTTTGCCTTCTACGAGCTGCAGGACAACGACATCGTCACGGGCCGCCATCTGCGCCGCATTCCTGAAGCCGTAGAAGCTTTTGTTGCCAGCCGCAAAGAAAAGCCGAGTGTCGTCATGCTCTGCCTCACCTGCGTCGACGCCCTGCTCGGCACGGACATGGAGCGTATCTGCCGCCAGGCCGAGAAGAAATGCGGCCTGCCCGTACGCCCCTGCTATATGTACGCGCTCACGCGCGACGGCAGCCACCCGCCGATGGTCGCCGTGCGCGAAGCCATCTACAGCCTGCTCGAGCCTAAGGCTAAAGACCCGCAGGCCTGCAACCTGCTCGGCTATTTCGCACCCATCGCCCCAAAAAGTGAACTCCCCTCCCTGCTGCAAGGCTGGGGTGTGCGCCGTATCCGCCAGCTCGCGACCTGTGAAAGCTACGACGCATATCAGCAAATGGCCACAGCCAATTTCAACCTCGTGCTCGACAGCGAAGCCCGCGATGCCGCCCGGCAAATGGAAAAGCGCCTGCAAATCCCAAGCATCGAGCTGCGCCGCACCTACCAACCCGATCGCATCGCCCACCAATACCGCGCCCTCGCGCAGATTCTTGGCATTACATCCAAGCGCCACATACCGTGGATGCCCGCCATCATGCAGGACATCCACGCCTTTCGCGAGCAGCACGGCGAGCTCCACTTCGCCATTGGCAGCCGCCTCAACGCGAATCCCTTCGACCTCGCCCTCGCCTTCGTGCGCGGCGGCCTCACGGTCGAAGAGATCTTTGCCAATCCGCGCCGCGATGACGCCTACTACATCCGCCAGCTGGGCCAGCTCAGTCCCGCAACGCGCATCTACACGAACCTCAGCCCCACGATGGTCAACTACGAGGCGGGGGACAGTCACGTGACCTTCGCCCTCGGCGAAGACGCCTGCTGGTACCACCCCGACGTCCCTGGCATCGGCTGGCACGATGAAATCCAGCCCTTCGGCTTCACAGCCATCCACGCCCTGCTGGACGCCATGCGGCAAAAGCTCGGCTCCGCCCAACGCCCCGTGCAACAGCTGCTGCACGCTTTCCACTTTATCCGTCCCGTGAGAAACAAAACTGCAGCCACCATTGCAGATCATTAAATATCTAAGCTCATACGGCAAAATCACACCGACCAGATCAAACAAGGAGATGTCCCCCACATGAAAGGCCTGCGCCTCTACCTCGCCCCCTTTGCCCCCGACGACAGCGGTGCCGCTGCCGTGCTCTATCCGCTCGGCGGCCTCGTCGTCATCTGCGACGCCGGCGGCTGTGCCGGCAACATCTGCGGCTTCGACGAACCGCGCTGGGGGCAAGGTAACAAGCATAGCGCCGTATTCAGCGCCGGCCTGCGCGACATGGACGCCATCATGGGCCGCGACGACAAGCTCCTCGCCAAGATGCAGCTCGCCCTCAAGGAGCTCAAGGCCAGCTTCGCCGCCATCATCGGCACCCCCGTTCCCGCCGTCATCGGCACCGACTTCCGTGCTCTCTCCCGCATGGGCAAGAAACGCCTCGGCCTCCCCACCGTCACCATCCCCACCACCGGCACCCACCTCTACGACGAAGGCGTCAGCGCCACCTACCTTGCCCTGCTGAAAACTTTCGCGACGCCCCATGACAGCCAGGCAGCCTCCGGGCAATCAGCTGCTCAATCAACGCCGGCCTCACAAGCTCAAAACCATCCGACCAGCTCATCAGCAACGTCAAAACAGCGCCGCATCCTCGGTGTCTGGGGCACCACGCCCCTCGAGCTCGCCGACCTCGATACCACGTTGCTACGCCAGGTACTGGCAACTGAAGACTGGGACGAAATCCGCCTCTACGGCATGGACAGCGACCTCGCCGCCTACCAGCAGGCCGCCCACAACACGCAAAACCTCGTCTACAGCCCCGCTGGCCTCGCCGCCGCCCAATGGCTGAACCAGCAATACGGCACGCCCTGTGAAATCCGCTGCCCGCTCACCCCAGCCGAACAAACCATCCTCCAAGCCGTCCCCGACACGGCAAAAAACATCCTCATCATCCACCAACAATACAAAGCCAACGCCTGCCGCACCTGGCTAAAGGAACGCCTCCCCCACGCAAAAATCACCTGCGCCACCTGGTTCATGCAGGACAAAAACCAATGCGCTCCGCAGGACATCCATTTCAAAGAAGAAGACGACTTTCAGCAGCACGCAAAAGAGCATCACTATGATATCATCCTGGGCGACCCCGCCTTCCACCGCGCCATTCCCAAAGATAACGAGGTCACCTTCATCGACCTGCCCCACTTCGCCGTCAGCGGTGACGAATTCATCGACACGAAACAGGACACCCTCAGTCAGCAAAGCTGACAGCCCCCTCAGAGAGGGGGCCAAGAAAGTTGGCAAGCGCCACGACGCGGGCCAGGCCTCCCCCCTCAGCGGAATGACGCTATACCGCCTGTCCACGCGATCGCCCGCCTCGAACATAATCTTTCGAATCCATACAGAAAGTGAGTTTTTCCACATGTCCCTCTACCACAGCAAAGTCTACGGCATCGTCCAGGGCGTCGGCTTCCGCCCCTTTGTCGACCGCCTCGCCGCCCGCCACCACATCAAGGGCAGCGTCTCCAACAAAGGCCCCTACGTCGAAATCTTCGCCCAGGGCGAAGCATCCGACTGCGCCGCCTTCTACACCGCCCTCACCCAGGAGGCCCCGCCCCGCTCCGCCATCCTCAAGGTCGACACCGAGCCCCTCGACGCCCCCGAGACCTACACAGACTTTGCCATCATTGAAAGCGCCCGCGAGCGCGGCGACATCTTCGTCTCCCCCGACATCGCCACCTGCGACAAATGCCGCGAAGAACTCTTCGACCCGACGAACCGCCGCTACCTCCATCCTTTTATCAACTGCACCGCCTGCGGCCCTCGCCTCACCATCCTCGACGCCATGCCCTACGACCGTGAACGCACCAGCATGAAGGAATTCCCCATGTGCCCCGACTGCGCCGCAGAATACACGAATCCCGACAGCCGCCGCTACGACGCCCAGCCTGTCTGCTGCAACGACTGCGGCCCCCAACTCTACATCATCGGCGATGAAACCTGTCGTGGTAAGGACGCCATCACCCGCACCCGCCGCACCCTCGCCAGCGGCGGCATCGTCGCCATCAAGGGCATCGGCGGCTTTCACCTCGCCTGCGACGCCAAAAACGAAAAAGCCATCGCCCGCCTGCGCCAGCTCAAGCACCGCCCAGTCAAGCCCTTTGCTGTCATGGCACGCGATATGGCCGTCGTGCGCCGCGAATGCGAGCTGCGCCCCGGCCAGGAGGCCATCCTCACCGGCCACCAGAAACCCATCATCCTGCTCAGGCGCAAACAGACCGGCACCATCGCCGACCTCGTAGCCCCCGCCAACCCCAAAATTGGCGTCATGCTGCCCTACGCGCCCGTGCAAATGCTGCTCTTTGACTACCCCGACGACGTACAGGCCACCATGCCCGACGTCCTCATCATGACCAGCGGCAACCCCGCCGGCGCCCCGATCTGCCGTGATGACAAAGGTGCCACGAAGGCCCTCAGCGGCTTCTGCGATCTCATGCTCTCCCATGACCGCAAAATCCGTATCCGCGCCGACGACACCGTCATGGATTACCTTGATGACGCCCCCTACATGATTCGCCGCAGCCGCGGCTACGCGCCCCTGCCCTTCATGCTCAAAAACGACTGGCACGGTGCCGTCCTCGGCATCGGCGGCGAACTCAAAAACACCTTCTGCGTCGGCCGTAACAACCTCTTCTATCCCTCCCCCTACGTCGGCGACATGAGCGACCTGCGCACCGTCATGGCGCTGAAAGAAACCATCGGCCGCCTTACCGAGCTCTTAGAGACCGAGCCCACCCTCGTGGCCTGCGACCTCCACCCGCGCTACAACACGAACACCGCCGCCAGGGAACTCGGCCTCCCGCTGTTGCCCCTCCAGCACCACTACGCCCACATTCTCAGCTGTATGGCCGAAAACGACTGCGACCAGCCCGTCATCGGCGTCGCCATGGACGGTACGGGATACGGCACCGACGGCACCATCTGGGGCGGCGAAATCCTCAAATGCGACTACGCAGGCTTTCAGCGCCTCGGCACCATCGCCCCCTTCCAGCAGGCCGGCGGCGACAAAGCCTCCCGCGAAGGCTGGCGCATCGCCATCGCCATGCTCTACGGTCTCAGCCACGACCAGGACAAGGTCCGCGCCCTCAACGAAAAGCTGCACCTCTGCAGCGAGCGCGACCTCACGGCCCAACTCTTCATGGCCGACCACCACGTCAACACCATCACGAGCACCAGCGCCGGCCGCCTATACGACGCCATCAGCGCCCTGCTCGGCATCCGCACCTCCTCCACCTTCGAGGGTGAAGCTGCCATGTACCTCCAATTCGCCGCTGAGCGCTACGCTCAAACGCAGACCGACACGGCCATGCACCGCTATCTGCAGGACGTACAACAAAAGCTGCCGCTTATCATTCCCATCGCTACCGAGGCACAGGAAAGCTCTGCTTTCCGCCTGCCCACCGACCGCCTGTTCCAAAACCTGTTACAGGCCCGCCTAAGCGGCGTCGACACTGACCAGCTCGCCTGGCAATTCCACGCCTCCCTCGCCGCGCTCATCACCAGCGCCTGCGAACAGGCGCGACAGCAAACTGGCCTCGAGACCGTCGCCCTCAGCGGCGGTGTCATGCAAAACACCCTGCTCACCCACCTCTGCGAGCAAAGCCTGCGATTACAAGGCTTCCACGTCCTGCGTCACCACCTCATTCCACCCAACGATGGCGGCATCTGCCTCGGCCAGGCCGCAGCAGCTATGTACCATCTGCAAAAATAACGCCTGCCACTTACATCCAGCCTATCGGTGGCACAGCCCCAAGGGTGTCTGCCACGAATATGGTGCTGTAAGCGTCCAGCTGTCCACAAAATACAAAGGAGAATACATTATGTGTGTTGGTTTACCCGCAAAAGTTGTCAAAATTAAAGGCGGCACCGCCCTTGTCGATGCCTCCGGCGCCCGCCGCGAAGTCTCGGCGGAGCTCCTCGATGACGTCGACCCCGGCGACTACGTCATGGTGCACGCCGGCATCGCCATCGCGAAAATCACCAGCGATGACGCCGCCGAGGCCGACGCCGTCATGCAAAATATCTGAACAAGGACCTGTATAGTAATGAACGAACAAGCGCAAAAGGCCCGCGCCATCGTCACGGGCTACCACGGCCGCCCCCTCCGCATCATGGAGGTCTGCGGCACCCATACCCACGAAATCTTCCGTCAGGGCATCCGCTCCCTGCTGCCCGAGGCCATCACCCTCATCTCCGGCCCTGGCTGCCCCGTCTGCGTGATCCCGACTGCCTATATCGACGAAGCCCTCTGGCTCGCGCTGGAGCAGCACGTCACCATCTGCACCTTCGGCGACCTCGTGCGCGTCCCCGGCACCAGTGAAAACCTCGCGGACGCCCGCAGTAAAGGCGCGAAAGTGCAGGTCGTCTACACCCAGCTCGACGCCGAAGCCTACGCCGTCGAGCATCCCGACGAGCAGGTCACCTTCCTCTCCGTCGGCTTCGAGACCACGACCCCCGGCGCCTGCCTCGCCGTCAAGCGCGCGGTGGCCGCCGGCCTCACGAACTTCTCCCTGCTCACGGCCAACAAGACCATGCCCGCCGCCTACCTAGCGATGGCCGACAGCTGCGACGCCTACCTCTACCCCGGTCACGTCTGCGCCATCGCGGGCACCAGCGTGCCGGAAAGCCTCGTAAAGAAGGGCATCTCCGGCGTCGTCACCGGGTTCACGGCCAGCGAGCTCCTTACGGCCCTCGCGACCATCATCACCAAAGCCCAGAGCGGCCATCCTTTCTTTGCCAACTGCTATCCGCGCGTCGTCAGGCCCGAGGGCAGCCCCGCTGCGCAGAAGCTCGTCGCCAGCCTCATGCAGCCCTGTGACTGCGAATGGCGCGGCCTCGGCGTGATTCCCGCCAGCGGCATGGAACTGCGCCCGGAATACGCCACCTACGATGCGCGCCAGAAATTCCGGATTCCGCCGCAGCAGGGCAGGCCCAATCCCGCCTGCCGCTGCGGTGACATCCTGCGCGGCGCCTGCACGCCGCCCGACTGCCCGCTCTTTGGCAAAGTCTGCACGCCCGAGACGCCCGTCGGCGCCTGCATGGTTTCCCACGAAGGTGCCTGCTCGGCCTGGTTCCAGTATGGAGGAAAGTTCTAATGACGAATAACGACCTGCAAAATAAACGCATTACCCTCGCCCACGGCGCCGGCGGCCGCCAGACCGCGGCCCTCATCCACGACGTCTTCGCCGCGCACTTCCACAACCCGGAATTCACCAGCGACGACGCCGCGATCCTGCCCCTCGGCGGCACGAAAGCCGCCTTCACGACGGACGGCTTCATCGTCTCCCCCTGGCAATTCCCCGGCGGCAACATCGGTAAGCTCTCTATCTGCGGCACCGTCAACGACCTCTCCTGCATGGGCGCGAAGCCCCGCTACCTCTCCTGCGCCTTCCAGATTGAGGAGGGCTTCCCCCTTTCAGACCTCGAGACCATCGCCAGCTACATGGAAAAAACGGCCGCTGAGGCCGGCGTGCGCATCGTCGCCGGCGATACGAAGGTCGCGGGCCGCGGCCAGGTCGACCACATCTTCATCACCACGACGGGCATCGGCGAGGTCCAGCCCGGTGCCTGCCCCGCGGGCTCCCGTGCAGCGGCAGGCGATGCCGTCATCGTGACCGGTGACATTGGCCGCCACGGCTGCACGATCCTGCTCGCGCGCAAAGACTTCGATATTCAGGCCGACGTCACCAGCGACTGCGCGCCGCTCTGGCACACCGTCGAAGCCATGCTGCAGAGTCTCGACGTACCCGACCGCAAGGATATCCACGTCATCCGCGATGCCACGCGCGGTGGCGTCGGTACCGTGCTCTACGAGATTGCCGAGGAAAGCCATGTCGGCATCCGCCTGCACGAGCCCGACATCCCCGTGCAGCCCGCCGTGCAGGGCGTCTGCGGCATGCTCGGCCTCAACCCGCTCTACCTCGCCTGCGAGGGCCGCCTCGTCGTCTTTGCGCCGCAAAGCATCGCGCCACAGCTCATCGAGGTGCTGCATCAGGGTAAATATTCAAAGGATGCCGCCATCATCGGCACCGTCACTGCGGAAAACGCGGGCAAGGTCATCGTCGAGACGGAGATCGGTGCCCAGACCATGCTCCCCGCCCCCGGCGGCGAACTCCTCCCCCGCATCTGCTAAGCTCAGGTGATTTTATGCTGCAAAAAATCAATGGCCGCCCCTCCCGCGCCTGCATGCGCCTCGCGGACGCCGCCTATCCCGCGCCCTTTGCCCACACACTCGAATACTCCTCTCCCGCCCGCGGCACCTGGAACATCGTGCACACGGGCATGCTCGTGCCCGAATCCCACCAGATTTACATCTGTGCCTCGGGCTGCCTGCGCGGCGTCGTGCTCACGGCGGCCGAGATGGGTGCCATGGACCGCTTCTCGAGCCTCGAGGTGCGGGAAAAAGACCTCGTCGACGTCGATAACGAGCGCTTTCTCATCGACGGCATCAGCGATATCGTCGACCGCCTGCCCAGGAGGCCGCGCGCCATCCTCGTCTTCCCTGCCTGCGTACACCACTTTCTCGGCGTGAATTTCCGCTACGTCTACGACCAGCTGCGCGCGAAATACCCGGACATCGACTGGATTCCCTGCATGATGGATCCCATTCGCCAGACACGCAGCCTCACGCCGGAGCAACGTGAGCGCCGCGAAATCTACCGCCAGCTGCGCCCGCTGCCCCACGAAGAGAAGGCCTGCAACATCCTGGGCTCGAACCTGCCCACAGACCCCGAAAGCGACCTTCTGCGCCTGCTCACGGACAATGGCTGGACAGTGCGCGACCTCACGACCTGCCAGACCTATGACGATTTTCTCGCCATGGCCAAAGGCCAGTTCAACATCTGGTACAACACCTTCACCGCGCCGGCGGCCAATGACTGCCAGAAGCGCTTGCAGCAGGACAGCCTGCACATCCCGCAGCTCTGGGGCTACGACGAAATCGCGGAGGGACTGAACCGGATCGCGGACCGCATCGGCGCGCCACATCCCGACTGGCGCCTGCGCATCGCTGAATGCGAACTGGCCCTCGATGCCCTGCATGAGCTCATCGGTGACACCCCCATCGCCATCGACATGAGTTTTGTCTTTCACCCCTTCAGCCTCGCGCGGCTGCTGCTCACGCATGGGTTCCACGTCACGCAGCTTTTCACCGACGTGATTTTCCCCGAGGACGAGGCGAATTTCCGCTGGGTACAGGAGCACTTTGGCGCGATCGAGCTCTGGTCCACGAAAAACGCCGACCTGCGCCTCATGGACCGACAGGCCCATGCTGGTAAAATCCTCGCTTTGGGACAGAAGGCGGCCTATTTCAACGACACGCCGTATTTCGTCAATTTCATCGAGGGCGGCGGGCTCTTCGCCTATGAGGGCATCATCAAGCTCGCCCACCTCATGTCAGAAGCCTTTCTCATCCCCAA
>Ga0256406_1000463_pt1 | contig 74027 bp, 68 predicted proteins | sample RumenRJG_03DNA_FD_185986 | JGI IMG/M metagenome (GOLD analysis project Ga0256406, IMG submission 185986) | Bovine rumen microbial communities from Lethbridge, Alberta, Canada - RJG_03 | ecosystem: Host-associated > Mammals > Digestive system > Stomach > Rumen | place: Canada: Alberta | collected... | reverse complement strand
TCCGTTCGTAATAATCCATGCTCATGACGACAAGGCTCCCGTATCCGTTTTTAGTTATATAAACAGGCCCGTCCGTCTCGTTGCACCTGCGTTCAATCTCTGTTGTATTCTTCAGATCTTTCATTGGTATAATAGGCATATTGCTTTCCTCCTTGTAGCTATATCATACACTATATTCAGCCATAATTCAACCCAGGATTTTGCCACTACATAATATTTGGCCGTTTGACAACCTTATCTTATACATGATATATGAAGAGTAGTATTTCGAGGAGGATAATATATATGTCACTTACTTATCTTGAATGGAACTGTCCGATGTGCGGGAAGAAGAACAGAGAGGATACAAATTCTTTCGCCTATGGCACGCCAATACGCCACTGCAGGTATTGCGGCGGCGAGTATCTTGACAGAAGATGGACAGAAATAGCTGTTGAGGGCGCTGATAAAAGAAGCACTACCCCGAAGATCTGGTTTATCGCTTCACTGGTTATGCTTCTGATAGCGGTTTTTTCATGACTCCTCACAGATGGTAGACTTTCCGATTCGACGCGCCCCTTCCACCATAAGCGCTTTTTCCCCTTTGCTTTCATTCTTCCATTCCAAAAGTTTTTTATATATTTTTCTTTGTAATACCATAAGTGCCTCTAAATTATACGCACATGTGCGGCCCGCTTATTTTTAGATTATGCGCAGATAACCAGCTTTTATATTGTTTGATTATGCGCACATTATACCCTGTTTTTTGATTATGCTCAAGTATGTTATATACAAAATATCAGATTATGCGCAGATAGCTCATGGATATTATATACACCCACCAGAGCCAGTGCTTCTATAGCACCTTATATTTTTTAATAAAAAATATAGGGTGTCCAAAATAGACACCCTATACCAGGAATAGCCTTATTTCAAGCTCAAAAGTTCCTAAAAATCAGCTTACTTTCTTTACTGACGTGCATCTGCGATAGCTGCCTGTGCTGCTGCAAGACGAGCGATAGGTACACGGAACGGTGAGCATGAAACATAGTCAAGACCGATCTCATCGCAGAACTCGATCGATGAAGGATCTCCGCCGTGCTCTCCGCAGATACCGCAGTGAAGCTCCGGACGAGTCTTCTTACCATTGTCAACAGCGAACTTCATCAGCTTGCCGACACCGTCTGTATCAAGACGAGCGAACGGATCAGACTCGAAGATCTTGTTCTCATAGTAAGAATCAAGGAACTTACCGGCGTCATCACGTGAGAAACCGAATGTCATCTGAGTAAGGTCGTTAGTACCGAAGCAGAAGAACTCAGCGTCCTTTGCGATCTCATCAGCTGTAAGAGCAGCTCTTGGGATCTCGATCATAGTACCAACTTCATACTTCATATCAGAACCAGCCTCTTTGATCAGCTTGTCAGCTGTCTCAACGACTGTCTTCTTAACGAACTTAAGCTCTTTCTCTTCGCAAACGAGAGGGATCATGATCTCAGGAACGAGGTTCCAGTCCGGATGCTCCTTCTTTACAGCGAGTGCAGCCTTGATAACAGCTGTAGTCTGCATCTCAGCGATCTCAGGATATGTAACAGCAAGACGGCATCCTCTGTGACCCATCATAGGGTTGAACTCCTTGAGGCCAGCGATGATGTCCTTGATCTGCTGAACTGTCTTACCCTGTGTCTTAGCGAGCTTCTCGATGTCTTCCTCAGTCTGTGGAACGAACTCATGAAGAGGTGGATCCAGGAAACGGATAGTAACAGGATCGCCTTCCATAGCCTCATAGAGCTGCTTGAAGTCGTCTTCCTGATACGGCTCGATCTTTGCTAAAGCTTTCTTTCTCTCTTCTACTGTATCTGAGCAGATCATCTCACGGAAAGCATCGATCCTGTTTCCGTTGAAGAACATATGCTCTGTACGGCAGAGACCGATTCCCTGAGCACCAAGCTCACGAGCCTTCTTCGCATCACGCGGAGTATCAGCATTTGTACGAACCTGAAGTCTTCTATACTTATCAGCCCAGCCCATTACACGAGCGAAATCGCCTGAAACTGAAGCCTCTTTTGTCTTTACATCACCCTGGTAGATGTTTCCTGTAGAACCATCAAGTGAGATGTAATCTCCCTCATGGAAGGTAATTCCGTCAAGAGTGAACTCTTTCTTCTCTTCGTCGATATTTGTGATATCTGAGCATCCAGATACACAGCAGGTTCCCATACCACGGGCAACAACGGCTGCGTGTGATGTCATACCACCACGAACTGTAAGGATACCCTGAGCAGCGCTCATACCTTCGATATCCTCTGGTGAAGTCTCAAGACGAACAAGTACGACTCTCTCGCCTTTTCCGCCCTTACCCTGAGCCTTAGCATCCTCAGCGGTAAATACGACCTTACCTGCTGCAGCTCCAGGAGATGCTGGAAGAGCCTGTCCGATCTTCTTGGCGCCCTTAAGAGCTTCTGGATCGAATACTGGGTGAAGCAGCTGGTCAAGGCTCTTTGCCTCGATACGTGTAACAGCTGTCTTCTCATCGATCTGTCCCTCATCTACGAGGTCACAGGCGATCTTTATGGCTGCCCTGGCTGTTCTCTTACCATTACGTGTCTGAAGGAAGTAAAGCTTTCCTTCCTCGATGGTGAACTCCATATCCTGCATATCATGGAAGTGATTCTCAAGGCCCTCAGCGAGCTCCATGAACTGCTTGTATACGTCTGGCATAGCATCTGCAAGAGTGCTGATAGGCTGCGGTGTACGAACACCTGCAACAACATCCTCACCCTGTGCGTTAAGAAGGTACTCACCGAAGATACCCTTCTCACCTGTAGCCGGGTCACGGGTGAATGCAACACCAGTACCTGATGTGTTACCCTTGTTACCGAATACCATGGTCTGTACGTTTACAGCTGTTCCCCAGTCTCCAGGGATATCATTCATACGGCGGTAAACAATAGCACGTGGGTTATCCCATGAACGGAATACTGCGAGAACGGCACCCATCAGCTGCTCCTTGGCATCCTGTGGGAAATCCTTTCCAAGAGCATCCTTGTAGATCTTCTTGAATCTTCTAACGAGTTCCTTCAGATCATCTACGTCCATCTCGACATCATACTTGATGCCCTTCTTAGCCTTAACGTCGTCGATCTCCTTCTCGAAAAGAGACTTGGAAACTTCCATAACAACGTCTGAATACATCTGGATGAAACGACGATATGAATCATATGCGAAACGTGGGTTGCCGGTCTTCTTTGCGAAGCCCTCAACTGCTACATCGTTAAGTCCAAGGTTCAGGATAGTATCCATCATACCAGGCATTGATGCACGGGCACCAGAACGAACTGATACAAGAAGCGGATCATCCGGATCACCGAATTTCTTTCCGTTCTCTTTCTCGAGCCACTCGAGGTTATCATAGATCTGATCTGTGATCTCCTTTGTAAGGCCCTTTCCGTTGTTATAATACTCTGTACAAGCCTCTGTGGTGATGGTGAAGCCCTTCGGGATCGGCATACCCATGTATGTCATCTCGGCAAGGTTACATCCTTTTCCTCCTAAGAGGTTACGCATGCTGGCTCTGCCTTCATTGAACTTGTAGACCCACTTCTTGTCTGACATTTGATTTCCTCCTATAAAAATAGTTTTCTTATTCCGGATGCGTCCTTTAAAGGGTCCGGGCGCACCCTTACATATTCTATCACAAATGCTCGATTATGCAAGCATAAAAAAATAGTCCGGCCCGTTGCGTCGGACCGGACATTTTTTCAATGGTCAGACCTGGAACATCGACATAGCGTCGGATAATTCCTTCAGGTTCGATTCGAGGTCTGCGATAAGCTCGCGGGACTGATTTACTTCCGAGTCGAGCTCTGCAGCCATGCTCGAAGTCTCCTCTGTAGATGCGGCATTATCAGTAGCTGCATCATTAAGGGATTCGATATTGCCCTTGATACGGTCACGCTCATCAGACATAGTATGGATACTATCGGAAATATTCCTTGCCGAATCCCCGCAGCTCTGAAGTGACTGTCTGAGCTTTACGAAGATATCCTTTGTCTCTGTTAATGCTGTTACCTGCTCCTGCGATACGGACTGCATCCTCTTCATGATCTCGACCTGTTTTGCCGAGTTATCTACGAGCTCTCCGACTATCGAGTTAATGGTCTTTGCCGACTCGTCTGACTGGTTGGCAAGATTTCCGATTTCTTCAGCTACTACGGCAAAGCCTCTGCCGGCCTCTCCCGCTCTGGCAGCCTCTATGGAAGCGTTCAGCGAAAGGAGGTTAGTCTGTGAAGCGATCTCAGAGATCAGGTTCGCTGCGTCAGCTATCTTCGCAACAGAGTCTGAAGTCTGCTGTGTCTGATCTGACATAGTCTCGATATCCTTCATCGTAGTCTCGTTCTTTTCGATCAGTGCATTAAGTGTATCAGCTGACTGCTTTGACAGATCCATCATATCTGAAGCATTCTGGTCGAGCGACTTTACATTTGCAGTAGAATCGTCAATGCTTCCAGAAAGTGTTTCTATGCCGTTTGCTGCATCAGATGTAGCCTTAGCTTGCTCTGTGTTATTCTCAGCGATATCGTTTACAGCCTTTGATACGTTTGTTATCGCATCTGTCATACTGCCGAAGTTATTTGAAAATTCCTCGATGGATTTTTCAAGTGAAGCACATGAAGCTGATGCCTTCGAGATCATTGATTCCATATTATGCTGGGCGGCGTTTAATTCCCGACCGGTGTCTCCGAACTCGTTCTTCGACGCGACTTCTATGCTCTGGCGCAGGTCTCCTTTTGCCATTCTGTCGGCGAATTTCTGGATTTTCTGGAGCGGAGCTACAGTCTTCTTTCCTACTTTGAATGAAACGATCGCGCTCACGACTATGCAGGCGATCATCAGGATGATCATTCCGATGACCATCTGGTCATTCATAGCCTTAAGTGACTTCTCTGTAGATGCCATCTCCTTGCTCATATCATCGGTGTAGTTTCCTGTCGAAAGCATCCAGCCCCAAGGTTCAAAAAGCTGTGAATACACGAGCTTTGGCGCTACAGTCTTTCCGTCTGCCTTAGTGAAATAGAACTCGTTAAAGCCGCCTTTCCTGGATGAGGTACATGACTTTCTGATCATCTGTATGATCATGTTGCCCTTCTTATCCTCGAAATCCTTACGATTTGTACCCTCCTGATCAGTGAGGATCGGGTGCATCACGAGGTTATAGTCGAGGTCATCTATCCAGAAATAACCGCTCTGGTCATCACGGTATCTGAAATACCTGATGTCCTCAGCAGCCCTCTTCTTTGCTTGCTCCTCTGTCATCTCTCCGTTCTTGTACTTGTCGTACTCCATCTGCACCATCGAAATGGCCGACTGTGTCTCGGATACGATCTCCTGCTTGTACCCTTCGAGCTTTGCCGAATGGTAGACGTCCATCGACTCCCTGAATGTCCTGTTCAGTGAAAAAATAGCTATGGCGCTGACCAGAACTGATACTATGATCACGATGATCAGGTTCATGAGCATTATCGACTGTCCGACGCTCCGGTATCCCTTTTTCTTTAAACCCTTTCCTTCTGCACTCATACCTTCAGTTTCCTCCTTACTTTAAAAATGTCGCCGTTTCATTCTATCCGTTTCGATCTGTCCGGCGATTGATAATTTTCATTATAAGCCTTTTCACCTGCGGAATAAATAAAAATTTAAGATTTTTGTCAAAAATCAGTCATATATTTCTTGAAACCGATTGCTCTACGCTTTATAATTTTACAACATACGACTATTATAAGCGGTAACGAAAGATGAGTGAAAAAAATCAAATTATGGGTGTTTTTTAAATTCCGGTGTGCTATAATGGAAATAATTCAGACATACTTTTTACGACAGGAGGTATTATGAAAATATTTTCCAGGGAACTTACAAAGGATGACCTGGCAGACCTTATCGATACAGATAAACTCAAAAGCATTATCGATAAGCCTATAAGCCTTGTCAGAACCAGAAAAGAGATCTTACAGCAAAAGAAGGAGAAAAAGGACATGAAGAAATTTATCAAAGGACTTCTTATTTTCATCGGTGTTATAGCTGTTATCTGCGGAGTTGCTTACGCCCTTTACCGTTACTTCACACCTGATTACGATGATGCATTTGATGATGATTTCGACGATGCATTCGATGACGATGATGATGACCTTTTCGCAGATGATGCTGAGAAAGCCTGACATCTGAGAACCTTTAAGCGAGTTTTTAGCCGCAGCAGGGCGCTGCGGCTTTTATTATGTGTATATGAAGAAAAATGATCTAGTAACCGGAAAAGTAATAGACACTTCCTTTCCATCTACCGGAAAGGTCCTTATAGACGGAACTGACAGGACAGCATCAGTAAAGGGCGTTATCCCTGGTCAGGAGGTAGAGCTTAGACTCACCCGTACCTCAGTAGATAATACAAAAGGCGAGCTGAAACGTATCATCCAGAAAAGTAACATCGAAACTGACTCGCACTGTCCTCATTTCTGCTATGCAGGCGAGGATGGAGACAGGTGCGGAGGCTGCCTGTATCAGACTATTTCCTATGATGACGAGCTTCAGATAAAAGAGCACCAGATAAGAAAGCTCTTTAAAAAGGTCGTTCCTTCTTTTGATACTGTCTTTGAGGGTATCACCGGAAGTGATTCATGCGACAGTTACCGTAACAAAATGGAGTTCACCTTCGGAAACCGCGTCATAGACGGTCCGTTAGAGCTCGGAATGCACCGTAAGGGCAGCTTCTACGACATAGTATCTGTTCCCGGATGCCGGATCTGTCATCCCGACTTTGGATTGATAGTTGATTCAACAAGGAAATACTTTAAAGACACGGCTTTCTATCGCAAGGGAACCCATCGTGGATACCTGCGTCACCTTCTGGTAAGGCGTGCGCATTTTACCGGACAGATACTTATCGACCTGGTAACAGCTGATTATCTTCCGGACAGCTGGACTGGTGAGCTGAAGGAGTCAGAGAGGTTCATGCCTTTTACCGATGATCGTGGAGGACTTACGGAAGACCACCCTCCGATGACTTCTGACGAAAAAAATGCAGAAAACGAACTTCTTGCAGGATATGTGTCAGCACTCAGAGGACTTGATCTGAACGGAGAGATAGTCGGGATTCTTCACACGAGGAATAATTCTTTTTCAGATTCAGTAAAAGATCAGGGAACGGAAGTGCTCTTCGGTGAGGATCATTTCTTTGAGAAGCTCTGCGGGCTTTCATTTAAGATAACGCCATTCTCATTTTTCCAGACGAACTCTGCCGGAGCTGAAAAGCTCTACGGAAAGGCAGGTTCATACTTAAAGGAAGCACTTAACGGTGAAAAGCCTGCGGAAGTCTTCGATCTCTACTGCGGGACAGGGACTATCACCCAGATCATTTCACCTTATGCTTCCCATGTGACAGGTGTCGAGATAGTACCTGAAGCTGTAGAAGCTGCAAAAGAAAACGCCGCCGCAAACAGCATCACTAACTGCGATTTTATCTGCGGTGACGTCTTTAAAGTGCTCGATTCTCTCGATAAAAAGCCTGACTACATCATAGTCGACCCTCCGCGTGAAGGCTTACAGCCCAAAGCTCTGACAAAAATTCTCTCCTATGAGGTTCCTTCTATCATCTACATCGCCTGCAAGCCCCAGTCCCTCGCCCGCGACATCCCGGCATTTCTAAAAGCCGGCTACGAGGTCAGGCGCCTGGCCTGCGTGGATATGTTCCCGAGAACAGGGAATGCAGAGATGACGTCACTGTTCAGTCGACAATAGCCTCACAGCTTCTTCAGCTTCGCAAACCCGGCGAACATCTTCTTGCGGCCGGCGGTGTCGAACTCTACGGTGACTTCATAGTCACGGCCGCCGTCCTTTATGTCGACTACAGTGCCTTCTCCGAACTTCGTATGATCCACACGGTCGCCGACGCCGTAGTCGAGATCAGTCTTTCCGATGTCTGCTCCCTTCGTGTAGAGTTTTGAGATATCATCTTTCTTCGCGCGCGTTTTTCTCTTTGAGCCTTTGGCGTTTCCGGAGTATCCGAACACGCCGCCGTAAGCCAGGCTCCCGTAGCTGTTTTCCTTAGGCTCCGATATGCGGAATCTGTCAGCATTTGAAGAAAGAGACGGGCTGCTGTTACTATGGCTCGTGCTGTTTATTTTTCCGTCGAGGAGAGACTGCGGTATCTCCTTTACAAAGCGGGAAACCGGCATGTACTCGGTCTGTCCGCGCACCATTCTGGCTTTCGCGCAGGTCAGGGTCAGGGTGTCTTTTGCCCTCGTGATACCGACATACATCAGGCGGCGCTCCTCTTCTATCTCCTCGTCACTGTCATCAGCGTTTATCGAAAGCTGCGAAGGGAAAAGCCCGTCCTCAAGACCGGTGATATAGACATTCGGGAACTCCAGTCCCTTTGCGGCATGGAGCGTCATCAGTGTCACGTGGTTATCGTCGTCATCACCAGTATCGGCGCTCGTCATAAGAGAGACGTCCTGTAAGAAAAGTGAAAGCTTCTCCTCTGCTGGCAGGTCCTTTGTCTCCTCGTCCTCATCCATCTGGCGTTCAAAAGCAGCCGCCTTATTTATCAGCTCATCGAGGTTCCCGAGCCTGGCTTTGCTCTCGTCAGTGTCCTCGAGCTTCAGATCATTCGCATAGCCGGTATCTTCTATTATATCCTTTACAAGTCCTGTAACTCCGTGGAACTTAAGCTTCGTGCGGAGCGTGTCTATAAACGACATGAAGTCTTGAAGTTTCTTTCCCGAACGGCCGAACATAGCATTTTCTACACCAAGCTGCATCCCATCATAAAAAGAAAGGCTGTGCTCAAGCGCGTACTGGGCTATTTTTCCCTCAGTGGTAGCTCCGATGCCACGCTTCGGGACATTCAGGATTCGTCTGACCGCGACGTCATTATCCGGGTTTTCGATAGCCGTCAGATACGCCAGGATATCCTTTATCTCTCGCCTCTGATAGAAGTTTATCCCACCAACTATACGGTACGGAATACCGTCCATCATCAGCTTCTCCTCGAGAGTACGCGACTGGGCGTTCGTCCTGTACAGAATCGCAAAATCCCTGAAGTCATCAGTCAGGCTCTTCTCACGCGACCTGATGTCACTTGCGATAAAATCAGCTTCTTCGTACCCACTCTCAAATCTTCTGAAACGGATCTTTGTGCCCTCTCCGCGATCAGACCAGAGCTTCTTCTCTTTTCTTCCGTGATTATGGCTTATAACAGCGTTTGCGGCGTCGAGAATGGTCGTGTACGACCTGTAGTTCTGCTCGAGCTTTATGACCTTTGCCCCTGGAAAATGCTCTTCGAAGCTCAGGATATTCGTAATGTCGGCGCCTCTGAATTTATAGATGGACTGGTCGTCATCACCTACGACGCAGAGATTTTTCCGCTGTTCTGATAAGAGCTTTATCAGCTCAAACTGCGCAGCATTTGTGTCCTGATACTCGTCGACCATGATATAATGGAGTCTGTCATTATAGTAATCACGGACTTCCTTGTCGGTCTTCAGGAGAAGGACGGTGTTCATTATCAGGTCATCGAAGTCCATTGCATTATTTGACTTCAGCCTCGCCTGGTACTCCCTGTAAATGCCAGCCGTGAGTCTTCCTTCAGAGCCTCTTAAGTATTTTTCTGCTTCATCACAGTCGATCAGCTGATTTTTAAAATCAGAGATCCTGCCAAGGAAACGCTTCTCCTTATACTTCTTCGGATCTAAGTTCTTTGCCTTTATGATCTGCTTCATCAGGCTCTTCGAATCATCTGAATCGTAGATGGAGAAGCTGTTCTTGAAGCCTATCCTGTCTGCAAAACGCCTTAAGATCCGCACACAGGCCGAGTGAAAAGTCGATATCCAGACGCCCTCAGCTCCTTCCTCAGCGAGTCTGTCAACTCTCTCACGCATCTCTCCGGCCGCTTTATTAGTAAAAGTGATAGCCATGATGTTCCACGGATTCACATTCTTTTCAGCGATCAGATAGGCGACACGGTGCGTTAATACTCTGGTCTTGCCCGAACCGGCACCTGCTAAGATAAGAACAGGGCCCTCAGTCGTGAGGACCCCTTTGAGCTGCTCTTTATTCAGTATTTTTTTCAAGTCTTCCATAGTTATTTCTCTTCAAGTCTATTTATCACGAGTTCATAGCCGTCGTCTCCATACAGCAGCGCACGGTTCACGCGGCTTATCGTAGCAGTCGAAGCACCGGTCTTGTCAGCGATCTCCGAGTAGGTATTTTTGTCACGGAGCATCGATGCGACTTCGAACCTCTGCTGCATGGCTTCCAGCTCGCCAGCAGTGCAGAGATCTTCAAAAAACCGATAGGCCTCTTCCCTGCTCTGAAGTGTCAGGATCCCGTCAAAAAGCCGGTCCATCTCCTCTGTGTGTAGATTCCTGCTCATAGTAAAGTCACCCCGTGTTCATTAGCGAACTGCACGTCCTTTTCCGGCCAGAGAGATACCTGAACCTCACCGATGTGGCACTTTCTCAAGAAGAACATGCAGATACGGGACTGCCCGATGCCGCCTCCGATGGTGTACGGAAGCTTTTTCTCCATTATGGCCTTGTGGAACGAAAGTGAGAGCCTGTCTTCGCAGCCTGCTGCCTTAAGCTGTGCAGGAAGCGAGACCTCGTCGACTCTTATTCCCATCGATGAGAGCTCGAGTGCTATATCGTCAACCGGGAAATATACGATAATGTCGCCGTTCAGGTTCCAGTCATCGTAGTCCGGAGCTCTACCATCATGCGGCTTTCCATCTGAAAGCGGTCCGCCTATTTTTTCTACAAAGATAGCCCCATGCTCTTTGGCGGCATTGTACTCTCTCTCCTTCGGAGAGAGGTCCGGCCATCTGTCGAGAAGCTCCTGGCTGGTGACAAAAGTGATCTCCTCTGGAAGGAAGCAGGTGATGTAATCATAAAGGTTACTCATGTGCTTTTCGGTGACACGGAGTGCCTCGTAAACGCTCTTTACAGTCTCGTGAAGCGTCTCTTCTGTTCTGTCCTGATGAGCTATAACGCGCTCCCAGTCCCACTGGTCGACGTAGATAGAGTGGATATTGTCAGTGTCCTCGTCACGTCTGATGGCGTTCATATCGGTGTAAAGTCCTTCACCGACACCAAAGCCGTATCTGCCGAGCGCCATTCTCTTCCATTTTGCCAGGGAGTGGACTATCTCAGCTTTGCGCTCATTCTGCTCTTTGATACCAAATGAAACCGGGCGCTCAACGCCATTCAGGTTATCATTCAGTCCGGACTCCGGTGTGACAAAGAGCGGTGCAGTGACTCTGTGCAGATTCAGTTCTGCTGAGAGCTGGCCCTGAAAAAAATCCTTGACCTGCTTAATGGCGATCTGCGTCTCCTTAAGGTCTAATGCCGACTTGTACCCCTCCGGTATTTTTATATCACTCATTTCTCTTTCCTTTCATAGGTATGGGGCGACAGGCAGCCGCCTGCTCAACGGCGTTTTTCTGCTCCTCGCGCTCGTTTATTTGCCGCCCCTTCCCATATAATTAAAGTTCGCAGTTTCCGACTGTACGTGGGAATGGGATTACGTCGCGGATGTTGCCCATTCCTGTAAGATACATGACGCATCTCTCAAATCCAAGTCCAAAACCTGCATGGCGGGTTGAGCCGTATTTTCTCAGGTCGAGATAGAAATCGTACTGGCTCTCGTCCATTCCGAGCTCATCCATTCTCTGCTTTAAGAGGTCGTAGTTGTCCTCACGCTGTGAACCACCAATGATCTCACCGATTCCCGGAACCAGGCAGTCAACTGCGGCAACGGTCTTTTTATCAGGGTTGAGCTTCATGTAGAAGGCCTTGATTTCCTTCGGATAATCAGTAACGAATACAGGTCTCTTGTATATCTGCTCTGTCAGGAATCTCTCGTGCTCTGTCTGTAAGTCAACGCCCCATGATACCTTGTAATCGAACTGGTCGTTGTGCTTCATCAGGATATCAACTGCATCTGTATAGGTGACACGGGCGAAGTCGTTGTCTGCGACATTGTGAAGCCTATCGATTAGTCCCTTGTCTACAAAGTTATTGAAGAATTCCATCTCAGCCGGCGCATTCTCAAGCACATAGTTGATGATGTACTTCAGCATGCTCTCAGCAAGCTCCATATCATCCTCAAGATCTGCGAACGCGATCTCCGGCTCGATCATCCAGAACTCTGCTGCGTGTCTTGTAGTGTTGGAATTCTCAGCACGGAAGGTTGGTCCAAAGGTGTAGATATTTTTGAAAGCCTGGGCAAAGGTCTCACCATTCAGCTGTCCTGAAACAGTGAGGTTTGTCTCCTTGCCGAAAAAGTCCTTCGAATAATCTGCCTTGCCGTCCTCAGTCTTTGGCACGTCATTCAAATCAAGTGTTGTTACCTGGAACATCTCGCCGGCACCCTCTGCATCACTTCCTGTGATCAGTGGAGTGTGTACATATACGAAGTTCCTCTCCTGGAAGAATTTATGGATAGCGTAAGCTGCAAGGCTTCTTACCTTAAAAACAGCTTCGAACGTATTCGTTCTGGCTCTAAGATGCGGGATAGTGCGAAGGAACTCCATCGAGTGTCTCTTCTTCTGGAGCGGATAGTCAGGAGTGCTCTCTCCTTCGACTTCTACTGAGGTAGCCTGGAGCTCAAACGGCTGCTTGGCATCCGGCGTAGCTACGAGCTTTCCCTCTGCGATCACAGCGGTTCCGACGTTTAAGTTTCCGAGCTTTTCGAAATCCTTTGTGTCTGCTGAGTAAACCACCTGCAGCGGTGTGAAATAAGTGCCGTCATTTACTATAAGAAATCCGACGTTCTTTGAATTACGGTTATTTCTGACCCATCCGGCCACTTTTACCGTGGTTCCTATATACTTATCAGTATCTTTAAAAAGTTCCTTTACATCTGTAAGGTCCTGTCTCATGTCTTTAGACTCCTTCTATTTTTCTAATGCACATGTCCCTGAAGCCATGCTTTTATAGTTTAACGCATGACAGTAAAAAATACAAGAGGATGCACGTATCCCGCCATTTTTTTCTCAAAAAAAATGCCAGGCATCTCTGCCTGACACTCAAGCCTCTTATAACGATACCGGCGGATGCAGGTCCCAATCAGGGAAGCAGCTTGCAAAGCCCTCGAGGTTCTGGTTTAAAACTATGTTCTCCGATTCTTTCGTTCCAGCGTCCCCTTCACCGAAAAGTGATTCGAGGTCGTCCATCTCTGTCGGAGCGGAATTTGTGTTATTATCCATTTTTTCCTCCTTATGCTACTTCAGCAGGTGCTGCGTATCCATCTGCTTCTGCCTTTGCCTTATTCCACTGTTCTATGCAGGCATCGATCTCCCGCAGACCGTCGGCGTTCAGCTTCTGGTATTTCTGCTGCCACTCGTTCAGTGCGCCCTGGATCGACTTTTTCTTATTTGCAGCGCTCGCAAAGCATACAATAGCGGCGATGAACAGGATGATTGCCAGCGGAATGACTCTGATAAGACATACGGCTCCTATTATGGCAAGAACCAGAGCGGCTATCTGCAGGGATTTCGGGTTGTTATTTTTTTCTATCTCTGCCTTTTCCTGAAGGCTCTGCTGTGACAGATAGTTCGTGTACGACTGCTTTAACGCAGCTGAATTGCTTCCGTCTGAAGTCTGCCCCTGCCAGCCATTGATGTTCATCGTGATGCTCGTAGGGAAGGCATCTTTCTTTTCAGAGATATACTTATTAAAGCCTTTGTTTATATATCCTTTCAGGAAAGATACGGCCGTCTTTTTCTCAGATGGAAGAACCTTGCGGTCCTTATTATCATCGCTTATCACATGAGTCAGCTGTGAGATGATGTCCATCCTCTTTTTCTTTCTGGCCTCTTCCTGGTTTCTTACCATCTGTCTGGCTGCAGTCACATCGCCCTCGCAGGCCTTTACAGCCAGAAGGTATTTTTCCTGGCGTCTCAGCTCTCTCTCTGCCTTATCATCCGAATTCACCAGCCTTACGAGGTTCTGGTCTACCTCTTTTCTAAGCTCATCCTGGTCCACGTAGGCTTCGTTTATTTTTCTGAAGTTATCGACGATAGGCTCCACAGCGTCGACACGTGAAAGGTAGTCGTCTATGTACCCGAATTCTTTTACGCATTTGTGAAGCTCAGGGTATTTTTTCTCCACATCAGCATCGAACCTGAGAAAATACTGCTGCCAGGTCTCTGCCTGCTCTTCCTCGAAGTTACTGTTTGATCCTCTGACCTCGTCTATCCATCTGGTGATATAGTCGTCACACATATGCTTCTCGTCAGGACCGAAGACGCCGTTGATATAAGCGTCTATGTAAACCATCGAATCTTCATCCATGTCAGCAGCATTCTGCGTCTGAAAATATCTCGAAAGCCACTCATAACAGGTCTGCGTGCGGTTATTACGGCGGCAGATCAGCGCCATGACAAGAGAAGTGTGCTCAGTGTCACGCTTCATGGCTTCCTTTATCGCCCTGTCTGCGAGATCGTGGTTGTTATCGATCCAGGCTGCGACTGCGACAAGCACCGGAGCCAGCCAGTAATCGTGCGTAGAGATCATCAGCTCCTCAGATACATTTGAAATCGTGGTCTTTTTTACAAGAGCTGCGTCTGTAGCCTGCAGGATTCCGATCATAGAATTGCGGACCTGCCTGTAATTGCCGAACTTTCTCTCCATCTCCTGGCGGACTGTCACGAGCTCTGTAGCAGCCTGCTGCAGTGCGGCTGTCCTCCTCTGCTCGTTTACCATTTTTTCAAAATCAGCCCGAAGCTCTTCGAGCTCTTTCTGCGTAGTCTCTGCGACTGCGCTTACCGCCGTGACTCCGGCCGCAACAGCTGCCACCTCTCCCCGCAGGGAATTCAGCTTACCTTCGATACTGTGAAGCTCTGCGCTCACCGATATGTCAGCACTTGCCATTTTTACCTCTTTCTACTCCGTCTCATAAACGGAAATTAATCATGCCTTATCCGCATCCGCCTGGTATTTTTGCAGATAACCGTTGTAGGCGTTTACGAATTTGGGCTTTACCTCACTGTTCTTCATTGCCTCTATGACTTTTCCTACTCTCTTCACATAATTATCGAAAAAATACTGCGTCCTCGCCTTCATGTAAAAAGTGCCCGTCACATATGGCGAATCAGGATTTTTCTCAATTCCCTTGAGAAGCGCAAAGCAGGTCTTCGGGATATTGCAGTTCGCCGCGATATCGCAGTACAGGCTGCATCTGTCTTCCGTCAGAAAATCCTCTGATGGGTACTTTGCGATGCAGTAAGGGCTTACTTTTTCTATGAAAGCCTCAAGCTCCGGCCTGTCTTCGGGCGCCTGCATATTTTCCACGATAAGAGTCAGCATCTGCTCCTCGTAGTCGCGCATATTATAGAGCGCCGCTGTAAAGAGCGTGATCATCTCCCTGACCTCGTCTCCCTTTACCTCTTTTATCTCCTCAGCCTTCTTGAAATATTTATCGATGGCGTTGTTCACACTCTCTGAAAATTCATCGATGTATGCCATAATAAAAAGTGCTGGAAGAGAATCCGGCAGGATATTTAAGACATCGCCGGCAAACCTGCGCGCATTCGCCCTGTTCCCCGAAGTAAAAGTGCCTATCGCATTTTTTACAGCGGTGGAGACTCTATCAAGAGAGGCGACCTGATCCCTTGAATAGTACCCGTCTCTTCCACACTGGTTGCAGTGGGTTCTCCTCGTGACCGGATCAAAATCCACATCACTGCTTCCGCATCCCGGGCATGTAATTCCTTCACTGGTCATATATCCCTCACTTTATCGAGCCTTCGACTCCGTTGCGCCTGTTCCAGGTCTTTGTGGCCTCAGCTATCTCTTTTAAAATAAGCTCCTTGTCAGCTCCGTTTGAGATGCCGTTTCTTATCTCACTGAGCTGGTTCCAGAAAGTGTCTTCTGTATTTGAATTAAATCCCTGGGACATGTTCGGGCTGTAAGCTACCAGCTCCTGTAATTTTTTTGCAGCCTGCTTCTCATCGGCGTCGTCTGTTATCGCCACTATCTCTGAAAGCAGCGCCGTGAAATTATTATGCGCATTTACCTTCTGCTTTACCGCAGCAGCATTCTGCTCGACCTGTGCCCTGTAAGGATCCAGGAAGCTGCGAAAGGCGATAAATACTATAAGAAGGATCAGATTCACAGCGATAGGGATGAACTTCGCGTAGTCCAGATAGTAAAGTCCGCAGAATATCGTATTTACGACAAGCGTTATGATCAGATATGAGATCGTTACCACATATGGAAGGGCATTTATCTCTGTCGTATCCCTCGATGGTGCTCCGTTATTCCAGAGGATTATAGAGATCGTAGATGCGAGGAAAGCGACAATGCCGCCTCCAAGCCCTATCCAGCCATAGTAGCCTATGAGCCAGAAATTCATGAAAGCTGCCATTACGACAAGCCAGGCTGCCATCGAAAGCAGCATTATCAGGAGTACCCGTTTTGCATTTTTATTCAATTCTTTCACCTCACTCTATCTTTGTGCCACACTCAGGGCAGAACTTTGCTCCCGGCTCCAGTTCTTTTCCGCAGTTCGGACAGTGCGTGGCTCCTCCGAGCTTTGCGCCGCACTCCTGGCAGAACTTTGCTCCGGCTGGATTTATGTGTCCACAAGACGGACACCTGATGCCTGCCTCCAGCTTTGTACCGCATTCCTGACAGAACTTCGCTCCGGCCGGGTTTATATGGCCGCATGACGGGCAGGCTGTTCCAGTGCTCTGCTGTGGCTGTCCCTGTCCCATCGCTCCGTTTACTGTCTGGTGAGCCAGGTCATTAAAGCCAGCTCCGACTGCACCACCGACTCCTACACCCATTCCAAGGCCCATTCCGGCGCCAAGAAATCCTGATGACATAGAACCTTCATTCGAAGCCGCCGACTGCATGACATCCATGCCACGCTCCTGCTGATAGGTGTAACCCTCACGCGCACGCTTTCTGGCAAGCGCCTCGGACTCGATATCCATCTGGATAGCATTGCCCTCTCCCTCCAGCTGCTTGCTTCTCTTCTCAATTTTTTTCGCATTGATCGCTGCGAGGTCTTCCTCAAACGGAGAAATGCTGTTAAATGAAAAATTATCGAGAGTCAGTCCGAACTGATCAAAGTACTCTGTAAGCTTCCCCTGCATCAGCTCTGACAGTTCTGACATATGTGAAGTGATCGACAGGATAGATATCTTCTGATCGTCTATCGTCTTTGCGAGCTCTGTCTTTGAATACTCGATGATCTTTGCCCGCATGAAGTCGGTGAGCTCTTCCCTTGTAAAAATATCCCTGGTCCCTACGACCTTCATCAGGAATTTTCTCCCTTGAATTTTTCATCTGGATAATGTACTCTTAACAGGCACGCTTGATCAGGCGTGACTTGATTTTGTGAAAGGAATGCAGAGATGACAAAAAGAGATATACTTGAGATAAAGAGAAGATATAAGAAGGAATCGCACAACTTCACACGGATCGCGGGCTGCTATGTCGATAATGAGAAAAATAAGGTCTTAAGCTTCGGTGAGAGCCCACTGGAGCTTGAGGACGAAGAATTTTTTAAATACCTTGATATAGCAAATAAGTGCCTGTCAGGAAAGCTCGGAAACAATATCCTTCAGCTTCCGTTTCCTACCGATGAAGTCATGAACGGGGAAAAGTATTCACTACTGACCCAGCTGAAAGTCACAGGCCTCAAGGATGAGACAGTGCTAGATGAATTTTTCGATAATGTGATCGAGAATTACCAGATCACAGGGAATTTCCTGATCATACTTTTTAACGATGTCTATGACATCCCGATGAAGACTTCTGATAATATCGAAACCGGCGAGTCTGAAGACGTTTTTGACTATATTCTCTGTGCGATCTGTCCGGTAAACCTCTCAAAGTCCGCTCTCGGATATCGCGAGGATGAAAACAGGATCGGTGCACTTCTTAGAAACTGGACAGTCGCCCCTGTCGAAAGCGCTTTTATGTTCCCGTCTTTTTCCGAGAGAAATGCTGACGTGAACACAGTGACTGTCTATACAAAAAATCCAAAGGCTCCGCACAAGGAGTTCTGGGAAAATGGTCTGCACGCTGAGTCACGCCTGACTTCTACCGAGAAGAAAAATGCTTTCGCAGGGATGATCGAGAAGTCAGTCGGTTCAGACTCTGATGAGAGCAAAGAAACTATTTTTAATATAGCAGACTCCCTTTCAGGATTTATAGATAAGAGGAAAGAAGACCTTCCTGATGATACTGAGGTCGGAATAAATGGACAGGATGTCGAGGATATCTGCGTTTCCGCCGGCGTTCCCGAACAGAAAGCCGAGCGCATCAAAGAGCGCTTCAATGATTACTTCGAGGGTTCCCCTGATGCTCCTGTTGCCGACGAGCTTCTTGACAGCCGTCTCTTAAAAGATCAGAATCTGCACCATGAGAAAGCTGCTCTCCAGCGCGAAGTTGCTTCGCTCAATAAAAAACTCGAAGAAACTGGTATCATCTCGACCGATGGGAAGTCCTCCGACATCTATGTCAAAGTTCCTGAAGATCGTCAGGATGATGTGACCACCGCCTTCGTCGACGGTGAGAAGTGTCTGATCATCCCGCTCGACCCGTCAGACACCGCCACCGTAAATGGCGAAGAGCGGCTGCTGTGATATATAAAAAGCGGACCCGGTCAATCGGGCCCGCCTTATTTTTAGTAAGTTACTTTTGCAGTATGTTCAAACCATTTCCCACTGTCTTTTCCATGACAGGCAATCGTAAATTCAGTGTTAAGTTTTTTTACCGGAATAGTAAAAGCATATGCTTTCTCTCCATTCAGCTCAACCGTCTTTCTCTTACAATACTTAGCGCCCTTCTTCTTAGCGTTGCTCTTTGAACCTACATATAATTTATCAAAACCAGTACTTGCCAGTGGCACATAAACGGTCATTTTACCATTTTTATTCACTGTAAGTTTCGTTTTTCCATTCAGAGCATCATTCATGTGAAACATGTAGAAGTCGGTTTCAAACCCAACTGTATACTTACCTTTTTTCAGTTCAGTTTTTTTAGCAGAAACTGGAGCTGATACTGCCTGAATAGCAGCACCAGATGCTGCAGAGACCCTTATATTCTTTCCTTCAAAGCCCTTTGGCTGTATAGCATTTCCAGCAAGTGCATTAGCTGTGTGCTGTACATAAATCTGCTCGATATCCGAAATTCTTCCGAGTCCGGCAATCTGGCACTTAACAGAATCAAATGCCTTTGAAGCTACAAACTGTGACTTCCAGGAATCTGCGTCATTTCCAGCCATATCGTTATTTGCATGATCACCGGCGACAACCATAAGCGGGCGAAGAACTACGTTCTTGTATCCAGCTTCCTTAATCTTTGCGATAACCTGAGCACTGGCTGTATCCGCAGGCTTTCCCTCTACCGTACCTATGAACACATTATCATATTTCAGATCTGTCATCTGTGACTGCATCTGGTCATAAGTAATAGCTGCATCGTGTGATGTTCCATGCCCCATGAATACGAAAGCTGTATCATTTGCCTTTGCATCTGCAAGTGACTTGAATCCCGCATCACTAACTGCCTGAGCTACAACAGCCTTTGATACATTTTCCTTATCGGCATTGACAGACTGACCATTAGCCCCTACCTCTCCAAGAAGTGGTTCTGAAAATGTTACAGTATCAAATTTTTCTTTGTATTTTGATACTGTGTTTACAAGCTCATCATACTCTGCACCATGCATCAGATGAGTAGGCTGGATGACGAGATTCTTAACGCCGTTCTTTACAGCTCTGTCAAGTGCCTGCTCTACATTATCGATTTTTTCATTATCACGAGCCTGAACATGGTTGATGATTATCTGCGAGGTAAATGCTCTGCGGACTGACCAGCCTTTGTTCTGATAAGCCTGTGTAAGGGCATTCTCAATTCCACCAATGTCCTCAGCACGACTGTTATTAAAGGATGTTCCAAATGAAACTACAAGAATTTCATTAGGGCCTATATGATTCCAGTGAAGTGGATCATCATCGGCTGCATCTCCGGTATCTCTTCCAAAATAATCACTGTCCTCTACAAGTTTCTTTTGTGCTGTGGTAAGCTTGTCCCATGCGAGCTTTGCCTTCTTCAGATCCATGTCGGTAACGCCTGCTTTTGCGTTATCCTGAACGTAAATTTTTTCGATAAGATTCTGAACCTTATCCGCAGCTGCCTGGTCGGCCTTTGCTTTCTTCTGCTTTGCAGTAAGCTTCTTTGCCGACTTCTTTTTCGAAGTCTTTTTAGTGCTCTTCTTTGTGGTCTTCTTCGTAGCTGCCTCTACATTTGCTGGCTGGGTAACTACTGGTACAGCTGAGGTAGCTGCAAGGGTTGCTGCTAAAAGCAGCGTGAGAAATCTTTTTCTCATGGTATTGCTCCTTTCGCAAAAAAATACATGTCCTCGTGTCTTTTGTCTGCTACGGACCAGGCAGGTCTCCTGGCTCAAAAGGTATGCAGATGCGGTCACCTTCCCATTCCCGAAAGAACAGTGGTAAAACGACCGCCCCTCTATCACAGTGACGGGATCGCACGGGATTTGCACCCGTTTCCCTTTTCACCGGACTTCATATGCACTCATGGGAAAAACGCATAAAAAATCCGACACCTGATCCGCTAAGGCCTAACGATTATAGCATATCAGGTGCCGGTCTACAATTACAATTTTCACTGTCTGTTCACAGACATCAGTCCATAAGTATGGAGATAAGCGCATCTGCTGTCTTTTTATTTGCAGAATTCTGCACTATCCCTGCGACACCTACGGTCTTACTGTAGATGCCGTGCTTTTTTACAAAAGTGCCTTCATTTAAAATAATGCCGATTGGTACAGGATCATCCATTTTTGATGGATCAGGCTTCTCAAATGAAGATGCCTTTTCAGTCTTTCTTGCCTCTTCTGGTTCTACATTCTGCTGGACATAGTCCGGATCCTGCATTTTTTTAGCGAGCTTATCGAGCTCTGTCTTATCGGCATAGTAGATATCATCGCTGTAGCGAGCCAGCTCTTTATCAGATAAGACAGTCCTCAGGTCCGTAAAATAGGCCTGCCCCGCAAGATAGTTAAAATTCCAGGCATCTGCTGCCATGACATCAAGCTCTTTATTCATAGTCCTGGCCTGGATTTTGCTGAGAATTCCCAGATCCATCTGGTTTCTGGCTCCTCCAGGCGTAAGTGTGCTCGTCATGTCCATATCGACGGAATTTTTGGATGTGTCAATGCCTGCGATATCGGCCACTTTTTTTTCTAAGAGCTGGTCTGTATCGTCTGTGGTGTGAGTGTTCTCCACATTTATGAACATAGCCGTAAACACTGCCGGCTTCGTGGTAACCTGCGAATGGATGATGCTCGCTGCCACTATGGCTATAAGCGCTATGACTACGATATGTATCTTATAATAATACAGGTAGTATGCTGCTTTTTTCTTGAACGGAGCGCCTTTTAGTTTTTCGCGCTGCGCTTTTATATCGTCTCTTACTGCCATTATACAAACTGATTTACTTCCGGGTCGTACTCGTATCCTATCGTGGCCAGCTTCTTCTTTATCTCGTCTTCACTCGTCTGGAATTTGCCAGCGAGCATCGCAAGTGACGGTTCTTTGTCACGAAGCTGCATATTCACAATGGAGAGGAGCATCGCCGGATCCTTCGGTAATTCCATTGATGTGTTCTCCTTAATAATACGGAGAGCGCGCACAGGCATCTCTCAAAATTAACGGACCTCGTCTATAGCATGTCCGATGTCGTGGCGCATGTATTTGTTCTCAAATGATACATGCTCTGTGGCTTCGTATGCTTTGGCGCGAGCTTCTTTTAAGTCTTTGCCTAAAGCTGTGATGCCTAAGACACGGCCGCCGTTTGTCAGAACTGTTTTTCCATCCTCTGAGAATTTCGTTCCTGAATGGAAGCAGAAGTAGTTTTTGTTATCGAAAATAGGATCGTCGAGTCCTGTGATAGGGAATCCCTTGTCGTACTTCACAGGATAGCCATCACTGGCGAGGATAACACAGCAGGCTGCATTGTCTTCGAACTCTACCTTTATCTGGTCTAAGGTACCGTCTGCGCAGTGTTCCATGACATCGATGATGTCAGTCTTCTGTCGCGGAAGGACTACCTGAGCCTCAGGATCTCCGAAGCGGCAATTATACTCCAGAACCTTCGGCCCGTCAGGTGTCAGCATGAGTCCGAAGAAAATAACTCCGACAAACGGTCTGCCCTCTGCTGCCATAGCATCTACAGTCTTCTGATAGATGTGCTTTTTGCAGAACTCATCTACTTCCTTAGTGTAGTATGGTGACGGGCTGATATTACCCATGCCGCCGGTGTTCAGACCTGTGTCCCCGTCTCCGGCTCTCTTGTGATCCATTGCCGAACTCATCAGCTGGATAGTCTTTCCGTCTGTATATGAGAGGACTGAGACTTCCGGCCCGGTCATGAATTCTTCTATGACTATCGTATCTCCGGCTTCCCCGAACTTCTTGTCCTCCATAAGAGTCTTTACACCCTCAAAGGCTTCTTCCCTGGTCTCACATATCAGAACGCCCTTTCCAAGTGCCAGTCCACTCGCCTTTAAGACTATAGGGATCTTCGCAGTCTTTAAGTACTCGAGTGCCTTTTCAGGATCATCGAATGTAGCGTAGTCTGCCGTAGGTATCCCGTATTTTTTCATCAGATCCTTTGAAAAAGCCTTGCTGCCTTCAAGGATCGCAGCATTTTTCCGCGGGCCGAATACCTTAAGTCCGGCCTTCTCGAATTCGTCTACGACTCCTCCTACGAGAGGATCGTCCATTCCGACTATGGTAAAATCTATCGACTTCTCTTTTGCAAAAGCGACGAGCTTATCAAACTCCATGGCTCCGATAGGAACACACTCAGCTATCTGAGCTATACCTGCATTTCCAGGAGCTGCGTATATTTTTTCAACGCGTGGGCTCTTTGCGACAGCGGTACAGATCGCATGCTCTCTTCCGCCGCTTCCAATGACTAATACCTTCATTTATGACTCCTTGAATTTCACGATTCCATTTTCTACTGTTATCATATCATGTGCTATCAGATCGATGGCTCCAGGAAGCAGCTTCCACTCAGCCTGCTCCATGATCCTTCTCTGAAGTGTCTCAGGTGTATCATCCCCTCTGACATACACTGCCTTCTGCATGATCACCGGGCCTGTATCTGTTCCGGAATCCACGAAATGAACCGTAGCACCACTGACCTTTACTCCCTTCTCAAGAACCTTCTCATGGACATGGAGCCCATAGAAGCCCTTTCCACAGAAGGACGGAATAAGTGACGGGTGGATATTGATAATACGGTTCGGGAATGCTTCGACTATCTCCGGAGGAATGACCACGAGGTACCCCGCCAGAACGATAAGGTCTACCTGCTCAGCCCGGAGTCTCTCAAGAAGCGCCCTGTTAAAATCGGCTCTGTTCTCAAAATCCTTAGGGCTGATGCAGGCTGTCTTTATGTCATGCTCTTCCGCACGCTTCAGCGCATAAGCGTCAGCGTTATTGCTGATAACGATAGAGATCTCAGCATCATTTATAGCTGCGTCCTTAACCTGTCCGCAGATCTCCGAAGGTGCCAGATCAGTATCCTCCTGGAGAAGCTTTGATAAGCCCCATTCGCCCAGGTTTCCTCTGTCGACAGCGTCCATTATCGCCTGAAGATTTGTTCCGCCTCCTGATACGAGAACCGCCAGCTTCAGCATAAGGTAACTCCCTTCTCACCGGCTTCTATACGGCCGATCACATAAGCCTTGTCTCCGGCTGACTCTGCTGCCTTTATCACAGCATCGGCATCTGACTTCTCAGCAGCGATCACCATACCGATTCCCATATTGAAAGTGTTGTACATCACATGCTCGTCGATGTCACCCTTCTTCTGCATCAGAGGGAAAATAGGAAGCATCGGATATGAGTCCTTCTCTATGACAGCCTTTACTCCGTCGTGAAGCATTCTAGGTACATTCTCATAGAATCCGCCGCCAGTAATATGGCTTACTCCGTGTACCTTTATGCCTGCTGCCTTTATGGCTTTAAGTGCATGCACATATATCCTCGTAGGTGCTATCAGCACATCTCCGAGCTTCTTTCCGCCAAGCTCATCATAGGCAGTGTTGAGGGATTCCTTTGTCATCTCGAATACATTCCTGACAAGGGAGAATCCGTTTGAATGGACACCTGTAGAAGCCAGTCCGATAAGCACGTCTCCATCGTGGATGTCCTCACCTGTGATCAGGTCTTTCCGGTCTGCTATTCCGACAGAAAATCCTGCGAGATCGTACTCATCTTCCGGCATGAGACCCGGATGCTCTGCTGTCTCTCCACCGATCAGCGCGCAGTCAGACTGCTTGCAGCCCTCTGCCACACCTTTTACGATCTGGGCTATCTTCTCCGGATAGTTCTTTCCGCAGGCGATATAGTCTAAGAAAAATAAGGGCTCACCGCCTGCACAGGCCACATCGTTTACACACATGGCAACTGCGTCAATTCCTATCGTATCATGCTTATCCATAAGGAATGCCAGCTTTACCTTTGTGCCGCATCCATCAGTCCCGGAAAGGAGGACAGGATCGTCCATGTCCTTTATTTTTTTCAGATCAAATGCGCCTGAGAAACCGCCTATCCCACCTAATACTTCAGGACGTACAGTCTCCTTTACGTATTTTTTCATCAGCTCGACTGACTTGTATCCTGCCTCGATGTCAACTCCGGAATTCTTGTAATCCATTTACTGCTCCTTTAAATATGCTTTATAACCAATCTCGTTCAGCTTTTTGTCTTTTTCTTTGACCTGCTCCTTAAGGTCGTTTACATATGCCTTAAGTCTCTTCAGAAGCTCAGGGTCAGAAACTGCCAGGATCTTCGCTGCAAGGATCCCCGCATTTGCTCCGCCGTTTATGGCAACTGTGGCGACCGGTATTCCTGTCGGCATCTGAACTATCGAATAGAGTGAATCCACTCCTCCGAGATCTGAAGTCTTCATCGGGATACCGATGACTGGCATCGGGAAGAGTGCCGCGCACATACCCGGAAGGTGTGCTGCCTTTCCTGCTCCTGCGATGATCACCTTTATCCCCTTCCCCTCGGCTGACTTCGCGTATTCGAAAAATTCATCAGGCTCCCTGTGCGCGCTTATCACATTCATCTCATACGTGATCCCGAGCTGATCGAGAATGTCAGCTGCCTTTGCCATTATAGGAAGATCAGAGTCACTTCCCATTACAATACCTACCTGTGCCATTTGCAATCCTTTCTTTTTCTGCTTATATATAAAGGGATCATAGATCCCGGGCTGCCATTATAGAAGCCGGTAAAGCCCGACCACATAGAGCGCCAGATACCCGGCAAAAGCTACTGCCGGGATCAGAGCGCCAAGGACTCTCGATGAGACCGAATGTCCGGTGACTTTTGCGAAGCGGATCCCGAACACCAACTCTATCAGGCTCAGGAAGAAAAAAATCATCGAAAGCCCTGTGACCTGTCGCGGCATTTTTTTTGAGACCGCCGCCTCATATATGCTGTATATCAGAAAAATGATCCCGACAAGCCCAGCCAGCCCACAGATGACTGATCTGACTGATGCCGAAGCCTTTTCTCTCTTTTTTCTGCGCTTCATCTGAATGCGGCTCATTTTTTTCTCCTGCAGTATCTGATAAGAAGGTACAGGATGCTTCCTATAAGTCCTCCTGTAGTGTTAAGTATCACATCGTCCACGTCACAGCTTCCAACTCTCGTAACCAGCTGTGCGCATTCTATCGCGCACGAAAAAAACATAGTTAGGAAAAAAGCCTTTACCGCGATAAAATTCTTTTTTCTCCAGAAAAAACTGACCAGATATCCGAATGGAAGAAAGATCAGAATATTTCCGAATACATTTATGAATACAAGCCATGGTCCGATCCTGTCTATGTGCGTCAGATATCTCTTTATCTCGTGAAACGGAATGAAGTTATACCTCATCTCCGAGCTCGCGGTCCTGCCGTAACCCTCTGCGAAAAACAGAAGGTACACCAGAACGATCAGATATATGATGAACAGTACGACACCAAGGGCCTGTTTTATTCCCTCATGCCTCTTTTCCGCCATCCTCAAGCACCATATCTGCTGTAATAATCGTCAATCCTTCCCTTGAGCTCGTCGTCGATGATGACTCTGCCGTTATATGGCTTGTTGTATAGGCACTCTACCACTTCTTTCATCGTAACGATCGAAGTCGTCTTCATGTCGAAGTTCTCAGCTATCTCATCAAGAGCAGCCTTTTCTCCAGTGCCTCTCTCCTGCCTGTCTACCGAAACGACAAGTCCCAGGACAAAAGCATTTCCCTGTGCCTTTATGATAGGGTAGGTCTCCTTTATCGAAGTACCGGCTGTGGTCACATCCTCTATGATCACAACCTTGTCTCCGTCATTTATCGGTGTACCGAGGATGATCCCCTTTTCTCCGTGGTCCTTTGCTTCTTTTCTGTTTGAAGCGTATCCGACTTCTACGCCATAGTCTTCCTGCAATGCGATAGAAGCTGCTACAGAAAGAGAGATCCCCTTATAGGCTGGTCCGAACAGGATATTAAAATCCTCACCAAAAGTATCGTGTATCGCTCTGGCATAGTACTCACCGAGCTTTTTCAGCTGGGCTCCCGTCCTGTAAAATCCAGTATTTATAAAAAATGGTGTCTGTCTTCCGCTCTTTGTCGTAAAATCTCCGAACTTTAAGACCTGACAGTCTATCATAAAATGTATGAAGTCTTCCTTATACTGTTCCACTTCTGCTCCTTCTACTTAGTGTACTGCTCCGACTATGTCGCTTACTTTTTCAATTCCGTGATCATCCAGATACTTCTCGATGCAGTCGATGATCTGAATAGAGGCCTCCGGGTTATAGAAGTTCGCAGCGCCAACTGCTACTGCACTTGCTCCGGCAAGCATCATCTCTACGGCATCCTGCCATTTCTCAATTCCTCCCATTCCGATAACCGGTATCTTTACGGCATTTGATGCCTCATATACCATGCGTACCGCTACCGGATGAATGGCCGGACCGCTGAGTCCTCCGGTCTTATTCGCCAGCACAAAAGTCTGTCTGTCGATATTTATCTTCATGCCGGTGATCGTATTTATCAGAGAAATACCGTCTGCTCCTCCGGCCTCTGCCGCCTTTGCTATCTCCTTTATGTCTGTCACATTCGGAGTCAGTTTCATAACTACAGGCTTATCGGTATTCTTCTTTATCAGCTTTGTGATCTTCTCTACCTCAGCAGGATCAGTTCCGAATGAAAGCGCTCCAGCCTTGACATTCGGGCAGCTGATATTTATCTCTAAAAATGCGATGACCTCATCGGTGAGCTTACGCACTACCTCGACGTACTCATCCTCAGTGTGTCCACAGACATTGACTCCGACCGTGGCACCTGATTTTTTTAAAAATGGAAGGTCCCGCTTTAAAAATACGTCAACTCCAGGATTCTCAAGTCCGATGGCGTTTAGCATTCCGGACGGTGTCTCTGCTATACGGGGTGACGGATTCCCGTCCCACGGTACATTTGAAACGCCCTTTGTCACTACTGCACCGAGCTTTGAGATATCTATGAACTCCGAGTATTCTTCTCCGCTTCCGAAGGTTCCACTAGCTGTCATGACCGGGTTTTTAAGTGTCACGAAACCCAGATCAGTCGTCATATCAGGTCTACTCATCAGATGATAACCTCCTTTGCGTTGAATACCGGGCCATCCTTGCAGACACGGGCCTTTTTCACATTCAGACGATCATTCACGTCGACTGTATCGACAGTGCATCCAAGACAGGCTCCGATTCCACAGGCCATTCTCTCTTCCATCGACACGTAGCATTCGATTCCCCTTGCCTGAGCGAATTTCTTCACTGCACGAAGCATCGGTGCTGGTCCGCACGCGAAGATCACGTTTGCCTTCAGATAATTCTCCATTATGGCAGTCACGACAGTTCCCTTTGTTCCGTAGCTTCCATTCTCTGTAGCTACATATACCTTTGAACCGGTCTTCTCGAACTCCTCTTTCAGGAACGGAAAATCATTATAGCCAAGGACTATCTTGCAGCTGCTCGGGAATTCCTTTGCCAGCTCGAGCATAGGCGGGATACCAATGCCTCCGCCGATTATCATGGCATCTTTCTGCGGTATGTCGATAGGAAAACCGTTTCCGAGAGGTCCGATCATCTGTATAGTGTCTCCCGATGACAGATTTGAAAACTCCTTAGTTCCCTTTCCCGATACCCTGTATACGAGTCTTATCGATCCGCGCAGACGGTCTATCTCGCAGATAGATATAGGCCGCGGCAGCAGTCTGCTCTGATCATGGCAGAACAGGTCAATGAACTGTCCCGGCTTTGCTATCTGCGAAGCCGGCGTATTTATCCACATCGAAAAAATATTTTCCGCGACTTCTTCCTGCCTCATGATAAAACCAGTTTCTTTTTTTCTTTTTTCATCCATGACATTCCTCCTGAGCTCCAAGAGACCCGTTACAGAGCATCTCTCAGATCATACTTCATATCAAGCACTGCTGCCCTTGAGGCATCAGCAAAATGCTCTTCTCCATACTTTTCATATCCCTGCTTTGTGTATGCTGCTATGATGCCACGCGAAGAATTCACTATCGCGCCATCACCATTTTTATCAAAAAATCCCTTTAAGTCTTTTCCTTTGCCGCCCTGAGCTCCGTATCCCGGAACAAGGATAAAAGTGTGCGGCATTCTTTTTCTAAGCTCTGCTCCCATTTCAGGATAAGTAGCTCCGACCACTGCTCCGACATCAGAATACTGCCCGTGTCTTAAGCCTTCTCCCCATTCTTCTACCTTATCACCGACCTTCTCGTAGAGCGTGTCTTTGCCTATCTTCTGGTCCTGGAACTCTCCGCTCGAAGGATTTGAAGTCTTTACGAGAACGAAGATACCCTTGTCATTTGCTTTGCACACATCTACAAACGGCTTTACTCCGTCAGTTCCCAGGTAAGGGTTTACCGTAGCAAAATCAGCGTCAAATACCGGAAGAGGCTTCTTTCCGACCTTTATCTGCCCGAGATGAGATATGGCATAGGACTCAGATGTAGAACCTATATCTCCGCGCTTTACGTCTGCTATCACGAAAAGGCCTTTGCTCTTACAGTAGTCTACAGTCTCCTTATATGCTATGAGTCCTGGAATACCGAACTGCTCATACATGGCTATCTGTGGCTTTACTGCCGGTATAAGGTCGTAGACAGCGTCTACTATCGCCTTGTTAAATGATAACACTGCGCCTGCTGCGGCTTCAAGTGTTTCACCGTTTTCCTCTATGGCTGCTTTCTTTATGAAAGACGGTATAAATGCGAGGTTCGGATCAAGTCCGACTACTATAGGTGCTTCTTTCTTATGGATCTCAGAGATCAGCTTCTCTATCATCTGTTTTCCTTTCTGTTACCTGGTTATCTGTCCTCTGTGTATGACTGTCTTTACCTGACCTGTCAGCTTCTTTCCGGCAAAAGGAGTATTTCTGCCCTTTGACCTGAACTGCTCCGGATCTACGGTCCAGACCTTCTTCGGATCAAAGACTACTATATCAGCCTGTCTTCCGGTGCTTATGTCTCCTGCATCGAGTCCAAGGATCCGTGAAGGATTATAGCTCATTTTTTCAGCCATTCCCATAGGCGTCAGGTAACCGCCGTTTACTAACACAGAATTCGTAAGAGCTGCCGCTGTCTCAAGTCCTACTATTCCGAACGGAGCCTTTGCAAAATCAGCGGACTTCTCCTCTGCTGTATGTGGCGCGTGGTCTGTGCTTATGCAGTCAAATACTCCCTTGGCAAGTCCGTCTCTAAGTGCAGCCACATCTGCCCTGGTACGGAGCGGCGGATTCATCTTGTAATTCGTATCTGACCTGTCAGGTATGTCTTCACAGCTTAACGCAAAATGATGCGGGCATACTTCTCCGCTGACACGGATGCCAAGCTGCTTTGCCCTGTACAGATACTCTTCTGCACCGGCCGTCGAACAGTGGCAGAGGTGAAGCCAGACACCGGTCTCTTTTGCCAGCATTATATCCCTGGTCGCTATGATGTCTTCCACAGCGTTTGAGATACCTTTAAGACCCAGCCTTCCAGCTTCGGACATATTTACGACTCCGCCTTCTACAAGAGGCTTGTCCTCGCAGTGATCTAAGATGACGCCTCCAGCCTCTTTTATGATGTACATGGCCTGTCTCATAAGAGCAGAATTCATGACGCTCTTTCCGTCTTCCGAGAAGACTCTGCATCCTGCATCTATAAGGCCCTTCAGATCAGACAGTTCTTTTCCCCCGAGTCCTTTAGTGATAGATCCGGCCTGAAGTACAGTGACCTTTCCGTTCTTTTCCGCCTTATCACATACGTACCTGTAGGTGTCCACATTATCGACTACAGGAGAGGTATTTGCCATGGCGACTATTGTAGTAAAACCTCCATTTGCCGCTGCTTCTATTCCAGTATCGATGGTCTCTTTCTGTGTCTGTCCCGGATCCCTCAGATGCACATGCATATCTATAAATCCAGGCATTACCCAGCAGCCAGAAGCGTCTATGACAGTATCTCCTGCATTCTGTTCTATTACAGGAGCGATACGCTCTATAATGCCTTTATCCACTATGAGATCAGCAACTGTATCCATTCTGTCTGCCGGATTTATGATACGGCCATTTTTTATAATGATCTTCATCAGTTATTCTCCGTAGTCTCTGTTTCTTCAGCATCGTTGTCTGTCGACACTGTCTTTAAAGCTGTCTCGAGAAAATCCTTTTCTTTTGCCATATCCTCATCATCCGGATACTGTCTCAGATAGCTCTCTGCACTGTCCAGCGCATTTGAAAAATCTGATTCGTCTTCGTAGCTTATGACCCGAAGTCTCAGAACCTCTTTGGAGGCTCTGGCTTCTTTTGGCATTTTCTCATAGAAGGTATCGGCCTGATCGCCCATGCCTGCATTAATAAGCGACAGGTAGGCATTCTCGTAAAGCGATGATTTCCTGGACAGACTGCAAGCCTTTGTCAGGTAGTTCAGGGCCTTTGAAGGCTTGTTACAGTCACAGTAGATAAGCCCCATCAGATATAGTGCCTTTACATCCTTCGAGTCAAACTCCAAAAGACCCTGGAGAGTCTTTAGTGCCTCTCCGCTCTTCCCGAGCTTGTACTGGGCTGAAGCCTTATAAAGAGCCAGGTCCTTTTCCTCTTTGCCGACGCTTCCCGACTGTGACAGCGCGTTTAGAAAATACTTCAGCGCCTTGTCATAGTCCTCATTCTGCATGGCTTCTATGCCGTCTCTTTTATACTCTTCCTGGCGTCTTTTAGACCCGCATCCGGTCATTGGGATGACAAGCGACGCGACAAGCGCCAGTGAAAATATCCGTAAAAGTATTTTTTTCTTCATAACCATATGATTATAACAAATTCGGACTCCCGTGAACAGTGAACGTGTGATTTTTTTATGCTACTTATCAGTATCTTCTGCTGCCTGCTGCGGGATCTTTATCTTCACCTTCTCGATACGTCTGTGACGGACTTCTGACGCCGTAAATATAACACCGTCCTTTGACACATAGCTTTCGCCCTTTCTCGGCAGATGGTCAAAAAGTCCGAGCAGATAACCGCCTATCGTATCATAGTCTTCCGACTCGAGCTTAAGACCCAGTTCATCAGACAGATCGTCTAAGTTCATGCTGCCTAAGGCCGTATACTCTCCAGGTCCGTCTTCGGTCAGCTCTTTTTCCTCTCTCTCGTCGTACTCGTCCTGGATATCTCCGACCAGTTCTTCAAGCAGATCTTCCAGAGTCACTATTCCGGATACAGATCCGAACTCGTCCAGCACTATGGCCATATGTATCCGCTTTTTTCTCATCTGGTTAAAAAGCTCGTCTGCATTTTTAAACTCGTATGTGAAGAACGGTTCTCTGAGATAACTCTTAAGTGAGAACTGCTCATCGTCTTTTTTCTTAAGCAGATCCTTCATGTTCAGGATACCGATCACATGATCGCTGTCGCCGTCATAGACAGGGATCCTCGTGTACATCTCCTTCATGAAAACGCTTCTGACCTTAGCATATGACCAGTTGACATTTATCATGGTGACATCGATTCTTGGGATCATCAGCTCCTTTACCTCTGTATCAGAAAAATCAAAGAGGTTATTGATGTAATCCTTTTCCTCGTTCTCTATGGCGCCACTCTCATTCCCGACATCCACTATGGTGCGAAACTCTGCCTCTGTCATCTTCGCTTTCTTATCGTCCTTGTCTGCCCCTGTGAGCTTCAGGATAAATCCGCAGATATGGTTTACCACAAAAATGACCGGTGTAAGCACTACAGTGATCGCATAGATGATGCCAGCAACCCTTAAAGACAGCTTCAGTGCCTGGCGGCTTGCCATATTCTTAGGAGTGATCTCTCCGAATATAAGGACTAAGAGAGTCATGATACCGGTGGCTATTCCGGCACCGGAGCTTCCGAATAGATCCACAAAGAGGACTGTAGCTATAGAAGATGCGGATATGTTCACTACGTTATTTCCGATAAGGATAGCTGAAAGCATCTTCTGGGTGTTGCCAGTGACTTTCTGGACCATTTTTGCCCTGGCATCACCCTCATTTGCCATAGTGCGGATCTTTATCTTACTGACTGTCGTGAGCGCTGTCTCTGACGATGAAAAAAATCCCGAAAGCGCTATTAGTATGACTAAAACTACTATCTGAAATACGGCCATATATATCTCCTGAACATCAGTACGCCCGCAGGTGTTAAAAGAATGGGGCGCAACGCCCCTTTAGTATATCACACATTTCTTCAGTTGTCCTTATTCCATCTGACTATAAGCCTGTTTTTTCTGCCGGCACAGGTGACCGTAAAGAGGTCACCTGTGCCGGTAAAGTCATTTCTCCTTTCGCTCACTATCTCAGAGCCTGCATAGCTGTATCTGTGCCAGGTATCAGTATAGAGATACAGGAAGCTGTGTTTTCTGGCATAGCTCTTATCGCTATACTTATGAAGACAGGCAAACATGCTGCCATCCCGCATGCGGTGCCCGAATATATAAAGCGGTTCCTCGTCAGGACTCTGCCTCACATATATGCTGCCATGTACCTCCTCTTTCCGCTCTGGTGTATGCTTCAAATAATAGTCATTCGGAGAATACAGTACCGGATAGTTTATGACGGTGTCAGGTACCATGATCCATCCGCAGATATCCGTATTCTTTTTCTGTAATGCTTTCATATCAGGAGACGGAAGATCTGTCTCTTTATGATCAGCTGAAATCTCCCCGATGTTACCTGCTGGATCCTCGCTGTTTTTTGCTGTAGGCTTCTCCATTCCTGCCAGGTCCTGGATCTGCCTTGTTGAAGCTTTATACGTTTCCTGCTTTTTTAACGGGGTCATTAACAGCATGAGCCCTGCCATCAAAAGGCCTGCTGCTAAAGCAATCCTCCTTTTCAGGCGCATCTTCTTTTTCTGATGAAAAGCACGGCCGCACCTGCCATGATAAATGCCAGGCCTCCAGCCATCGGCCAGCGTGAAGAATCATCATATGTCTTTGGCCATACATAGTGTGAATTCCCTGATACTGATGAAGCAGTATAGGTCGATACTGCTGCAGCTTCTGATGATGAGGATGCATCTGTCACAGTGACTGCTGCGGTAGCCTTTTTATCAGATGATGCTGAACCGTTGCTGGTATCGGTACCTGCTGCAACTACTGATTGCTTGTCATCATCAGCTTCATTATCATCTTCTTCACTGTCTTCAGACTCTTCTGCAGTCTCTTCTATTACTTCAATCGGATCGTATTCCGGCTTTTCGCTGTCTGTTTTATTCTCTTCGATGTCATTCTCCGATTTTGTATCTTCAGTCTTTTTGTCGTCAGAGGTCTTACTGCCCGAAGTGTCATTCTTTTGTTCATCCGTATCCTTTCTGCCAGATGTCTCGTCGTTTTTCCCATCTGTATTTTCAGAATTTACGATGACTGTGACCTGCGGAGTGCCAGAGCCTGACGAATTATTGTAACCTGAAGTCTGTGATGATCCTGAGCCGACCGATGAGCCAGAAGTTGAGTTCTGTGATGAACCTGAAGAATTACCTGAACCTGAATTACCGCCGGTTTCGTCTTCTGGCTTTTTATCATCTTCCGTTTTCTCGTCAGATGACTTCTCAATTTTTTCTTCGGATTCTTTCTCCTTATCATCCTCAGCCTTTTCTTCAGTATCCTTCTCCTGCTTTTCCTCTGGATTTTCTTCAGGCTCCTTCTCCTGCTTTTCCTCTGGATTTTCTTCAGGCTCCTTCTCCTGTTCTTCCTCTGGATTTTCTTCAGGGGCTTCCTCTTCTATATACTTTCCGTCACTTTCTACTTTCAGTGTCTCTGAAGTGCCATCGGCCTTTGTTCCTGTAAAGACATAGTCTGTTCCCGTAGTATCTACATGAACTACTTTCTTATACTTCATAAGTACATTGTAGAGTGAGCCGTACTCCTTTACGAGTTTCTTAAAAGCAGACGAAACCTTGCCATTAAAAGGATCCTGCTTTTTAAATGCATTCGGAAGTTTATTATCTCCGATATTTATCTCTCTAAGAGAAAGCATATTATTGAAAGCAGCCGTCCAGTCACAGGCCTTTGGCAGGTCAAAACCAGAGAGATCTACTGATTCCAGATTACGGCAGTTTCTCATATAACCGAAGAGCGAATATGCATCAGCCGTGCATTTAATCTTATCCTGTCCCTGTATTTCTTTTACATCCGTAAATCCAGCGAACATTCTCTCTACTTCATCCTCAGCTGTCACATTGCCGGTTATCTTTATCCTTCTGATCTTTGAAGCAGCATCTTCGTAACCAGAAAGGTATGAGAGGATATTTCTCAGGTTCTCGCCTTTCCCTCCGGTGATCGTCAGCAGGTCATCGCAGATTACCAGATTAATATCTGTTCCAGGGATTTTTTTCTGGTAATCGCAGTCGGTTATATGCTCTATCTCACCGTTTGTCTTCGTACCATCGAAGTGTCTCATGCCGTCATCGTAGATACCTGTATCATCCCCTACGCTTCCTCCGGTAAGGTTTAATACTCCATTATCTGCATCGTATATGAAGCCAACAGCTGTAGTTTTAACTGTTCCAGAATACGTTCCTGTTGTATATTCTGACTGCCCTGCCATAGCCTCAGTCTGTCCCGGTAATGCTGTCAGGAAAAATATCCCAAGCATTATCGCCGCCAAAATCTTTATCCCTTTTAACTTTTTCATTAAACCTCCTTATAATGCCCTGTATTCCACCCCTTCATACATGAGCACTGTCTTTACCTGTGTTACCTGCCTGTCCCTTTCAGGCGAGTATACATACAGACCAGCATTCTCACGCGGTACATATATCTCCTCCGTCTGGTCTTTCGTCTCTGTCATCACTAAATAGCATGACGCATTGTCATCTGTCGTAAATCTCTCATCTGATCTGTCTCCTCTGGAAATGGTATTTCCGCTTGCCGCCTGAGTTCTGATATAGGCAGCTCTCACCTTCTTCGATCCCTTATAAAAAGTCTTACCGTCAAGAGTTTTGTAAACGGCTCTTACAGTGTATTCTGATACCCTGCTGTCACCTCCGATTTTATTATATTCTAAGACACCTGTATCCACAGAACATAACTGTATCTCTTCAAATGCTCCTTCTTGCTTTACCGGATAGAGGATGTCTTCTTTTACCTGATAGCCTATGGCATTTTCATCGTATTTAAACTGGAGCCTGATGCCATCTCCTGTATATATGTCCTTCTGTTTTTTCGTAAGCAGAACAGGGGAGATGAGTTTTTTCGTCTTTTCTGTAGCTGTATCAGACTTCAGTCCCGTATATTCTTTTCCTCCTTCGGGTGAGATGATGTGCGCCTCAGCTGTAATGCCGTAAATGGTATCATCAGCCATCTTTTCAGATACTATTCCGGAGTTCTCACTGTCAGGCTCTACATCACTGTATCTCAGACTTCCGCCAGTACTCTGATAATAGATCCGCACAAAGTCGGCCTGTGTACTTTCTTTTAAGATCACTCTTATGGACCTGCATCCGGATTCTGTAGCTTCTATTACCGGCTTTTTAAGAAACCCAGTCTCGCATTCATCAGAATACCCGCTGTCTTCTGCCATATCCTCCTTTCCTATCCGACTTCCAAAAGCCTTGATCCGGTATCTGTATACTCCTTCTTCAGAGATCTCAGTGTCATATCTTATGACATCAGAATCCATGTATCGTTCGCCATTTTCCTTTTCAGTAAATTCATCGATCTCTTCTATCACCGTCCAGTCGTAAGTATCTTTTCCCTTTATGCACCTTCTTTCGATCACGTACTTCTCTGCATTACTGTCCTTTTCAAACGAAAGCCTGAGCTCTGCTTTCTCTCCAGTATCATTTCTATAAACTGAAAATACCGGTTTATCCAGCTTTTTCGTATGAGCCGTTTCTTTAAGAGTCAGAACTTTTTTATCCCGATAGTAAAATTCTGCTGTGATCAGATAGTCTGAATCAGCTGTCAGCTCATTAAAGAGAGTTCCAGATGCCATCTTCTGGTTTGTCTCTCTTTTTATAGTTCTCTTCTCAGACTTTCCCCACTGTGAGAGAGTGATCTCTGCTCTGTCAGTCTCCGACTTAATGTCCCAGGTAAGTCTTAAAGACGAGAGTCCTTCCTCTACGATCAGCGGCTTGTATCTGTCATTATCAGCCTCCTTTACATCCTCTACTCTCCTGTCTATAAAAGTATTTCTCCAGGTCACCGGATCAGCATTCTGTTCATAGAGCATCTCCTTTGATTTTTTGATGTCATCTCCGGTAAATACCCATTTTTCATATGAGGCCTCTTCCGTATCCTGGAGCGCTCTGCCGAGCAGCTTTCTAAATGACTCCTCTTTCCAGACGGAGTTCTCTTCGAGAGTCTCTGCGTCGTCCTTTCCTATGGCTCTCACATAGACAGGCGCACTGTAAAAAGTATCTGTAGAAGTCCCGCCGTTTCCATTTTTAGCAGACTGTGGTATCTCATCTGCAGTGTCTTCTGCGTCCTCACTCATCACATAGATCTTTGCCTGGGTAACTGAAGTGTTCTGTTTAAATCTTTCAAGGTCAGCGTCATTTTTATCAGTTACCGAATAGTAGACGCTCACACTCCCAAGGTCGCCCATTTTTTTAAGTTCATCCAGAGAAAATATCTTCTTTACAGGATCAGTGTAGACTTTTATGTACTCCCGTCCTATAACGCCATCCTCATGGTCAGTCACTGTAACCGTATCTTCGGACAGGAGCTTTTCCATTACCTTTTCCTGATCAGATAATTCATCCGCGTAAAAAGAACTGTCCTGTGCCGTGATGACCGGGAACTCATCCCATACTGCATAGATCCTTACATCTGCTTTTCCGTCATCAAACGTCACCTGATCCTTTTCAAGGGCAAAAACATAAAATGCCAGAGCCTTATAATTCGGATATATGCTCTGTTCTGTCTCATCAGTGGCCAGCTCTTCCGGCCCATGAAGCGCGTCTCCCTTGCAGTAGACTCCGTCGTCTTTATATGAGGCGTCTTTATCAAAACTCCACCCCTGGAATGAGGTCTGATGCAGGTAAGTTCTGTCGGACAGAGTCTCATAGTCGAACCTTTTTCTGGTGATGCTCTTTATAAAATACTCATCCGACTTCCCATCCGGCCCGGTATTTCCATCAAAGACAAACTCCCCGTCCACGTGCTCCTTTGAATAGTTCTCTGCATCATTCGTCTGCCCGTTCCCGTCAAAGATCATGGTGAAGTCTGTATCCCATATGCCATAGAATACATGGTCCTCGCTGTATATCCTTATGATCCTGTCTGTATCATAGACTCTGCTTCCGTATTCTTCACCCTCTCTGTCCCTGTATCCTGTCTGTTTTAGTCCTGCTGTCACATCCTTTCCTTTAAAAAATATATGACACCTGTCATCTTTCTCAGTGACTGGAGCTGTCTGGAATTCTGTCGGTTCTCTCCAATAAAACGGGGTGCTGTCAGGCGTCTCTGCCTTTATCTCTTCTCTCCTTACCGGAAAGTCCGCATCATACTTTCCGTGCAGCAGGCAGGATAGCACTAAAGTCCCGGTTCTTCCGTTTGTAGCTTCTCCGTCTTCTGGCTGCAGATCAGCCTTCTTTTCTTCGGTTCTTTCGTATTTTCCAAGTCCACATCTAAGAGCTGCCTTATGGTCTTTAACCTCTGAAAAGCTCAGTGAAAACCCGGTAAGTAGTTCGCTGATCCTGAGCTTTTCTTTACTCTCTATCTTTCGATAAGTCTCAGCTGAGTAGTCTGTCTTTCCATCTGCGCTGTACAGCTCGGCCATGACTCTTCCAGGTTCCCTGTCACCTGCTGCTGTATTAAAAGTGGCCTCTATGGATTCCAGCTGATCCTCATACTGCTCTTCATAGAGGATCCTCACCGTAGACTTCACAGTGTCTTCTCCCTCACCCTTAGACGTCAGATAGATCGCGTTCTCCGGTGAGACCTTTGCTCCTGGTAGCATATAAAAAATACCGTTCTGCCAGACTCCCGCCTTAAGACAGTTCTCTATTACGACGTTTCTGTAGTAATAGACTTCTCCGTCATTTCTGATACCGTACACGGCTTCAGAAATACTTACCCTGTCGCCTTTTTCGTCCAGCTCATCTCCTATGTACGTCTTTCCTGTCTCCAGATTTCTGATGCCTGCTTTCTGAGCCTTTATGACTGCGTTCTTAAGCAGAAGCATCCCGCCATTCTTTATTCCTGTGCCACACGGGCCTGAATCATTCGAAAGCTCTGTATCTTTTCCGGTAAGTTCTGCCTGTCCGCTTTCCCTGATGATCACGGCACTTCCCTGAAGTGAGGATCGGATGCTGTTCTTCCCGTCACCTCCGGTACTAAGATATGCCCCGCCAGCATCTTTTCCAAATATATTGTCAGGGCCATTTTTCCCGATCAGAATACCGCACAGCTTACCCGATACTGAAAGCGTCAGTTCAGGTTCTAAATAGACAGATCCGAATGGCGCTTCTATTCCGGTATCCCCTGCACTTATCATTCCTCCCTTCAGTGTAAGGACTGAATTATTTCCTGAATCAAGCAGGTCATAGAGATAGCCATTTCCTGTCACAGCGTGTTCAACTGCAGCTGCGTATTCAGTACTTCCGCCCTTTATCGATACCAGATTCCTGATAGCTCCGATATTACGGTTCTCAGAGATTCCATTATCATCTGATTTGATATAGATATCCGCAGGCAGTTCCAGGACCGATACGTTATAAATGCCACAGCAGAAAGCTCTGTTCTCAGAAGCCACAGTATTCCAGGCACCGGAATGAATAGTGCTTATCTTCACATTTTCTCCTATGATCAGATTCCCGCGGTTTTGTATTCCAAAGCTGTTTGCCTCGGCGTCACCTCTGAATGCTCCGGTATTTAAGAACATGGAGGTATCAGATACGGTGACAGTTCCCTTTTTTCCGATAATGGCCGAATAGGCACTTCTGTCAAACGAATTTCCGTTCAGTGCTTTCCAGACTGCTGCATATGTCGCATCATCGAATACATCTATTCCCTTGACTCCGTATATCTGGCAGTTTTTTATATCAAGCGTTCCGGATGCCCTGAAGTCGAATGCGTCTCCACAGTCGCCTCTTGCCCGACAGCCGCTCACATCACCTGAAGCGTCTCCCTGTAAGAGCATCCCGTTGTATCTGCCATACAGACTGCTTCCAGTGACTTTTACATCAGCATGGGCTTTTCCGGAATTCATAGTCAGAATGCCTACTCCGATATAGTCTTCAAAATTCGCATATGAAAATTCGTCCTTCTCTCCCATTCCATAGAGTAACGAGTTCATCACTGACACGCTTCCGCAACGGACTGTCACAGCACTGTTTCTTGCCATGACTACAGAGTCCTGAAGTAACAGGTTCCCACTTGATGTATCGTGTTCATCGTATGCGCTGTCAAAGCCCACTTCTATCGCGGAACCTGCAGCAGTGCCTGAAGGATTAGAAACCTCGTATTCTCCTCCTTCCGTTTTCGTCTTTATAATACTTCCAGAATAAGCCTCGAGCGTTGCGTGTCTGAGAGTAAGGGAAGCCCCGTCATATATATGAAAAATAAATCCGTCCTGCTGCCGCCGGATAGTATTGCCATTTCCGGCAATGGACACCTGGGAAATATCCCCGCTTACGAGCCAGCTTCCTCTGGACTTTCCATCTATATCTGACTGGAGTCCCTGACAATCTATATATCCTGCAAGCGTAAGTGACGGATATTTGTGGACTTTTTCCTTAAGGTCATACGCATTCCTTATATAAGTGTCCTGCTCCGTCGTGACAGAACCGGAAAGAGTACCGGTTATGGTCTTACTCTCTATGACTATGTAGGTATAAGTCTCGACCGACCCATCTGCCCCTATCCTGGTCCCTGTCTTTTCCACCTCAAAAAAATATGTCTGTTCATATCTGATAACTACCGAATAGTTCTCATAGTCGAGCAGGTTCGACATGGACACGGTACAGTCATTTCCATTCTGCAGAAGAGTAATGGCTGCGTTCTTCCAGTCATTTCTGTCTCTTCCGGTAGTGTCCCACGATTTCAGTGAAAAGCTCACTATATCTTCATAGGGTTCACAGCTCAGCTTCGGCAGTGAAAAACTCATAGTCTCTGAAAATCGCCCGTTGCCATTAGCCGCAAGGAGTCTTCCAGGAACTACTCCTCTAATTGGCTCTGGTGTAGGTTCAGGCTCTATGATCTCCTCAGCCTCTTCAGACTCTTCTTTGTGCTTTTTCGTCACATTGTTTCTCGCTTCACCCTTCTTTTCAGCTGCGCTCACACTCAGATTCCCCGGAAAAAGCATTCCAAGGGCAAGCGCCAGAGCTATTCCCTTTTTAAAAAATCCCTTCGTCAGCATAAGTGTCCCCTTATTCGTATATAGCTGTGTACTTTATGACTCCGTTTTCTTTTTCACTATTCCATCCTTTAAATGTATATCCCTGTGGCTCAGGCTCTTCTATGTCAGTATCGACAGTCATTCCCTTTGCGTATCTCTTCTGGTAATACAGAAAGTCTTCTCCTTCGACATAATCAAAGCCTGCTGCCCTGGCTACCTGCCACGGGATATAGTATTTGACATACTCTGATGGTCTTCTGCTCTCGCGCTCTACTATCTGAGTAGTAGACGCGGTCACTTTTCCCTTTTTTCCATTCGGATAGGTGAAATTCTCACTGACTTTTGCTGAGATTATTCCCCTGTATATATCCGCTGCCAGTATCTCGATCTCGAGCTTCTGTCCTGGATCACTTTTTTTCTGTGTATATACTTTCCCGTCTTCAGAAGTCATGCTGCTTCCGGTCTTCATCTTGCCGAGGAAACTGCTGATAAAGTCCGCCACCAGAGCATCATTATCATTTATCTGTGTCTTCTGTGTAAGACAGGCGTTCTCTAGTGACTGGCCTGCCGCGCTTTTTAGTGCTCTCTCAAGCTCTGTCTGGCGTAAGTCCTTAGAATGTACGCTCATCAGAATTATCACTATGAGTATGGTCGTCACCGCGCTTATCAGGGCTATCATCAGATGCTTCATCCTTTTATCCTCCTCTTCCCTGCGTGGATAAACAGCTGATAATTACTGACTACAGACTCTGAATCCGTGACCGACAGAGTAATCCTGTAGCATCCCGGCATCGTAAACTCCATAAATGAATCATTTCCATCCATATCTTCATGTACGACCTGGTCAGTCACTTCATAGCCATTGCTATATTCTTCTTTACCTCTAAGCATATAGACAGCATTGATATGTATCCGCTCTGCCTTTCCGTTTTTCAGCTTTATCAAGCTGTCATCACCATTTTTTTCATAATAGAGTTTCTGTCTGATACCGATATAAGTGTCGCCTGCCATTGCTATATTATCAGCCTTTACATCCAGCTTTTTCTGAAGCTCTTTTTCTCCGGTCTCTGCCTCTGCCCTTATAAGCCCTCTGTCCATGGTATCTGTCATAAGACCGGCTGAAGAAAAGAAGGAAAGTCCGGTAAATATAAGTGCTACGATCGCAGCAAATACCGTCCAGGTGATTATCGAATGTCCGTATTCTCTGATCAGTGCCTGCATTTTCCTCCTTTCACAGCAGGTAGCCGCAATATGACCTGACAAGACCCGGCAGAGCACCGTCATGACTTAAAAGCACAGCCACAAAAATCCCTATGGCTGATACCGTAATGACCGCCCCTGCTATGATCTCTCCGTATTCTTTCATCAGTTCATGCATATGCTGCTCCCGTCTAAGCCTGTGTTATGGCATTGAGTACCACCGCAAAAAATCCTGTAAACATAAGTCCTGTGACCAGATAGAGAAATGCCTCCCCGTAGTCTGAAATGATCTCTCTCATAAAAATCTCCTCATGTCATGACCGACGATACCGAATGGGTAGTCCCGTATCCTATGACAGGGATCCTGAAACTGTAGTGCAGTGTCGCCCTGGCATAAGCCACCTGCCTCTTACCATTCTGTACTGCCTTTACGACTTCAAGTGTACTGTCCCTGCCGTCACCGAACTGCTTTTTGGCATCGTCCTTACATGCATCTATTACTCTATCCGAATAGTTTGAGTTTTCTATTCTCTCCACATATCCTAAAAGCGCGCGGTTCGCATTTGCCGCCTGAATAGATGAAGCGATAAGGCTTACACCCATGCATGTCAGAAGCATAAAGAAAAAGAGTCCCGCAAATGATTTAAATACTGTCTCCATACCAGCCTCCTATACTACTCCGCCTGACATATTTCCCATGTAGACCGCGAAAAGCAGCACCATGTCACAGATGAGTTTAAGCCCGCCTGTCAGCTGCGGTGCCAGGAAAAGCGCATACATCCCGGCCAGTGAGTCAGAATTCTGCTGCCTTTTCGCCTTGTCGCTCATCTCCTGGTTTCTCCTGATGATATCAGCTATCTGCCCTCTGGCTTCGCCGCCTTTCCCTTCGGAAATCGAATAGAGCATTTTCATAGTACTGCGTACCTCGGGCAGCGTGAACTCTGAGAGAAAATCCGTATATGCCTTTTTGTCATTCGGGTCAAGGCGCAGTCTGCCTATCATTTCCTTAAGTGCCGGCTTCAGTATCGCAGGTGCCTCATCATACGATTTAAAAATAGCTACCTGGACATTTTCTGCCTGCATCAGGAGTGACATCTGCATCAGCCATTCCGGGAAACAGGCTTTGATATATTCCTGTATATTCTTCCGGGCAGTCCGCTTTCCAAGAGCTGACAATGGTCCTTTTCCGTACTTCTGGTATCTCTCGTACTGCTTTAAATGCTCTTTCTCCAGATTCTTTTCTGTTGCCAGATAACCGGCAGTCAGTTTCGAATCTGCCCTGTAGTAGATCAGAAGGTCGAGGATCAGGACTACGACAGTAATAATCTGCGCAAGCGGATTTGCTGACACATCCAGATTCAGTCTGCCAGACATATAGTAGATCATCGAGCAGAGCAGAAGTGAAGTGGCTATCGAAAGGACTATTTCCCTGCGCTTTGTCTTTTTTTCCTGCTGCAGCGAATAGATCCTGTCAGCCCACATCCTTCTCGACTCGAGAAGCAGCTCTATCGACTCGCCGTACTCTCCGCCAAGTGTCTCAGTCCTAAGCGCGAACCTGTGCATTACCGTAAGTCCCTCATACGGATAATTCTTTTCTATTATCTTCAGGGCTTTCTCTTCGAAGTCAGACTCGTTATAAGTGTTCTTTATATGATCGATGGCTTTACCGATAGTCTTCTTCATGTCTCCTTCTTCGAAGAGGTCGTAGGTATCTTCAAGAGTGGTAAGCACCTTTCTGCTCTTCATAAAAGAGTAGAGGAACTGCTCCATGTAGATATTTAAATCTGAGAATTTCTGCTGGTAATATCTGTTTCTGTAGGTGTTTCTTAGAAGCAGCGGAAAAACTATCATTCCCGCCACAAAAAGTACGATCTGCGGTATCAGATGAAGTCCGAAAAATCTCCCCAGAATAAAGAGCCCGGCTATGACGAGCGCGTACCTGACGACTGCTTTCTTCAGCGAGAACACATAGCCGTAGGTCGACAGCTCATCTGAAAGCTGCCTTCTGTTTCTTGCCAATAAACGTCATCCCCTTTCTTTTTTTCTTTATGAACTCATCCTCCATGTCTGTAAGGATCCCCGCCACATAAGCTGCCCTCTGCTCTTCTTCCTGTACCGGATCTGTCCTGTACACGGCTCTCTCCTCAGCGACAGCCATCAGCTGTTTATCCCTCGTAAACACGTATTCCTTTAATGGCTCATTCTCTTCTTCTGCCTCCTCCACATGTTTGTCCTCCTCTGTTTCTCTGTGCTCCTCCTGCTCTTCCTCGTAAAAATACGGGTCTGCTATGTGCGCTTCCTCGAACTTCTTCATGATCGCGTCCGGGAAAGCATTTCCCGTCGGCTCACCCTGGTCTAAGACGAGCACACAGCCGTTTTCTCTGTTCACCCTGTAAAAAAATCCTATCTGGTCCACATATCTGATCAGGTCAAAAGCGCCGTTCTCCCTTTTTTTCAGCTTCCTTCTGATCAGGACTGCTGCATCTATGAAACTGTAGATGTCATTTTCAAGCCTGTTCTCTGACCTGAGATTTCCTGCCATGTTCATCATACGGTCTGGCACTTTTCTCACATCATCGGTGTGAAGTGTCGTCATACCACGGACACCTGTCGAAAAGCCTTCCAGCAGGTATACGACTTCTTTGCTCCTGGCCTCTGAAAGCATCATCCACTTCGGATTTAACCTGAGACAGGTCTTTATCGCCTTCGTGTAATCCATGACCGGATTTATCCGAAGCTCCACCGAATCGGCTCCGGGATTCAGCATGCTGTAATGCCACTCCGGGTTATCCTCTATCGTGATGACTCGCTGGGACGACGGTATATAAGACGAAAAATACTTCGCGCACTCAGTCTTGCCGACTCCCGGTTCTCCGCAGAAGACCATGTTCATCCTGGCATGAACACAGTTTATCAGCAGATTTATCATCGCATCCGACAGATACCCGTCTCGCACCATTCCGTTCCTCGAAAGTCTGGAAAATGGCATGGACTTTCTGATACAGATGGCTCTCCCGGTGATCGCGGCAGACTCATGCACTATAGTGATACGCAGAGTATCTGTCTCTGCTTCGAGGACCGGTGACTGCTTGTGGAACTGCTTACTGACACAGTTCGCCACTCTCTTCGTAAAGGCAGTGACAAACTCATCAGGCAGCTGGATCTGCGCCGGATACCGCTGGTTTCTGGTATCCGACAGCCAGAGTCTTCTCCCGTCAAAGTCAATATCAGTGATGGCTTCGTTCTGAATAAACTGATAGAGCGGGCCGAAGAACTCAGGGCTTATCTCAACTTTTCCCTTCTGTTCTGCCATACTTCATGCCTCACTGATGATTCGGGATCGCCTGCTGCGCGTTCTTGAAAAATCCGTCAATAAGCCCCATAAAAGCCTTGCCTATCGGGCTCTCCGCATCACTTCCGATAAGAGCTGTGACAAGCGCTATGAGTGCCAGAATGGCTACTACAGTGATAATAGCCGGACCGTATTCTTTGAGTATATCCTGCATTGAAAAACCCCCTTTCAATACCTGATGCCGGTCTGATAAAACCGGCTGTTGATGATCTGCTAATAGACGCGTCCCCTGCACCTCTGAATGATCAGCTGTGCTGTGCCCTAAATGATACTCCCCTCAAAAATAGAATTCAATTAACAGCAGATTAAAGATTTATAAATTTGAGTTTAGATTCTGGACACAGTTTCGCCACAAACCATGCATTATAAAATGTGGCTTTTTATGTAAAAAATATGGCTTAATGCCGAGTATAAATTTTTTATAAACTTCAGGAGGTGTCTTTTTTTCCTTGCCTACCCACCTGAATTGCCGCTTATGAAAAAAATTTTTTTCTCTGAATAAAAAAAACAGCCCCTGATGGACTGTTTTAATATCTGACTGGTGTCACTTATCAAAGTGCCTCAAGAATTCGCTGGGTGATAGGCTCAAATGGTGCTTCTATCTCATAGCACTTTCCCTGGTCCTCTTTCCTGGCGTATTCAGGATCGATAGGAAGGCGTCCCAGTACAGGTAGACCGAGTGATGATGCCACCTCGTCTATATGGCTCTCGCCAAATACAGACAGCTTCTCGCCGCAATGTGGACACTTCATGTAACTGTAGTTCTCTACGATGCCCAGAACCGGAATGTGCATCATGGATGCCATGTTGTAAGCCTTCTTTACGATCAGGCTGACCAGGTCCTGAGGGCTCGTAACGATCACGACTCCATCTACAGGAAGTGACTGGAAGACCGTAAGCGGCACGTCTCCTGTGCCTGGCGGCATATCCACGAACAGGTAGTCCAGATCGCCCCAGACCACATCTGTCCAGAACTGCTTTACAGCATTCGCGATGACAGGTCCTCTCCAGATAACCGGAGCTTCCTCATCATCTAATAGCAGGTTGATCGACATGATCTTCGTGCCGTCAGCTGCTTCTATAGGGTACGAGCCCTTATCATCGCCGTAGGCCGGTCCATGGACGCCGTACATCTTCGGGATGGATGGGCCAGTGATATCGGCATCGAGAATACCGACCTTGTATCCGGCGCGCACCATCATAGATGCGAGCTGTCCTGTCACAAAGCTCTTTCCTACGCCGCCCTTGCCGCTTACCACTCCGATCACGTGCCTTATGCCAGAGTATTTGTTCAGATCCTCGTGGAAGTCTGTCTTCGCCTGCTTCTGCTCTCCCTTGATCCCTAAGTCCTTCCTGAACTGAGCGACCTCTTTATCGATCTCCTCCTGGCTCTTCTCTTTCGTCACAGCATTCTCCTTCTATTTAGTGTCTCGTTCTCAGTGCTTCTTTAATGTATTTCAGATTTTTCAGTATTCAGGGCATGGATGCCACAATAATCGTGAGAGACCCTTATGAGACGCCGGTGTTTAGCGGCTGTTCTTTAGCCGCTTATGCACCGCTGCGTCTCATACGGAGCGAGAGCGTGTCTCGAACGATTAGTTGTGGCAGTCGTGCCCGTCAGATACGAAAAACTAATTTTTAAACTAAAGAAGGACTGAGAACCAGCGAATTCCCAATCCTTCTATCAACAATTTGACAATAGATATAATACCACACTGACATAAAAATGTCACATTTTTTTTGCAAAAAATTGTATGGATTTTAGTGCTTTTTTTAAACAAAATCACCAAAAAAACACAATATAAGCGATCTTTGGACACTTCAACACTAAAAAAGGCACCCCTGGGAAAATTCCCGGAAGCGCCCATTTTTTCAAGAATACTTTAAGATTTATTAAGCCTCTGCTTCTTTAGCCTTCTGAGCCTTGATAGCCTCAGTGAGAAGCGGAACGATCTTATTCAGATCTCCAACAAGACCATAGTCAGCTACGTCGAAGATAGGTGCTCCCTCATCCTTGTTGATAGCGATGATGAGGTCAGACTCTTCCATACCTGCTACGTGCTGGATGGCTCCTGAAATACCGATAGCGAAGTAGATGTTCGGACGAACAGTCTTACCAGTCTGTCCTACCTGAAGATCCTTCGGCTTCCAGCCTGAATCTACTACTGCACGTGAGCATGAAACCATAGCTCCCTTGCCAAGTGCTGCAGCGAGATCATCGAGAAGCTTGAAGTTCTCTGCTGAACCAACTCCACGTCCGCCTGATACGAGGATCTTGGCGTCCATGATGTTTGCAACCTTTGCTACATCCTTTACTACCTTCTCGATAGTTACAGACTTGCTGTTCTCAGTAATCTTGATGTCAGCCTTGATGACCTCTGGCTTTCTGCCTGCAACAGGATCAAGCTTCTGCATAACACCTGGACGAACAGTAGCCATCTGAGGACGGTTGTTCGGGCAGGCGATAGTAGCGATAGTGTTGCCGCCAAATGCAGGACGTGTCATGAGCAGCTGATTGTGCTTCTGCTCTACTCCCGGCTTAGCCTCAAGCGGGAAGTCTCCGATATCAAGCTTTGTACAGTCTGCTGTAAGACCTGTAGCTACACGGGCTGATACTGTAGGTCCAAGGTCACGTCCGATTGCTGTAGCACCTACGAGCATGATCTCAGGCTTGTACTCATTTATAACTCCTGCAAGAGCCTGTGCGTACTGCTCTGTACGATAGGTCTGAAGAAGAGGATCATCTACTACGATGACACGGTCAGCACCATACTCACCGAGTCTGTCTGCTAATTTCTCAACATTTGATCCGATAAGGACTGCAGTTACCTGCTCTCCTAACGCATCTGCTAATTCTTTTCCTTTACCGATAAGCTCAAGAGAGATAGAAGAAAGCTCTCCGTCTACCTGCTGAGCATAGGTAAATACTCCTTTATAATCTTCTAAAGCCATTTATTTGCCTTTCCTATGGTTTAATGAAGTTCTTTTCGTTAAGCTCGAACTGCGCTTACGCTTGTTCTCGCTAATCTCAAAGAACGACCTCGAATGGGATTCGAACTTCGTTTCACTCGTTCTCATCTCCATTCTTTCGGTCTGCTTTCTTTTATTCTGAACTTAGATTAAGTGCTTCTCGTTGAGCTTGCCCATGATGTAATCAACAGATTCCTGTGGGTCAAGAGTAACCTTCTCGCCAGCTCCCTTACGAACCTTGTCAGAAGCCTTTGCGATCTTTGTCGGTGAACCCTTGAGTCCGAGGTCCTTATCATCTACATCCTTAAGGTCCTTACGGCCCCAGACTGTGACTCTCTCTTCCTGCTGGTCTACAGCATCGAAGATTCCGCCCGGTGTCATGTACATAGGCTCTTTGCTAAGCTCTGCAAGAGCTGTGATAAGACATGGCATCTGAGCCTTCAGGATGTGATATCTGTCATCGTACTGTCTCTTTACTTCGACAGTCTTTGCGTTCTCATCAACCTTGATGTCCTCAGCGTATGAGATAACAGGGATTCCGAGATGCTCTGCGATCTGCGGTCCAACCTGCGCTGTATCTCCATCGATAGCCTGACGTCCTGTGATGATCAGGTCATAGTCGATATTCCTGAGAGCTCCGGCGATAGTTGTCGAAGTAGCCCAGGTATCAGCACCGCCGAGTACACGGTCAGTAACGAGGATACCGTCATCAGCTCCCATAGCCATAGCTTCAAGAAGAACGTCCTGTGCCTTTGGAAGACCCATGGTAAGTACTGTAACAGTAGTACCAGGATGTGCTTCCTTTATACGAAGTGCAGCCTCAAGACCAGCCTTGTCATCAGGGTTCATGATCGTAAGCATTGCTGCACGGTTAAGAGTTCCGTCCGGGTTAAAAACTACGCCGCCCTTGGTATCCGGAACCTGTTTAATACATACTACAATTTTCATGTATTGTTTGCTCCTTACTTAAGTAAATTTCCTGAAATAACCATTCTCTGAACTTCTGATGTACCTTCGTAGATCTCTGTGATCTTGGCATCACGCATCATACGCTCTACATCGTACTCACGTGTATAACCGTAACCACCGTGAAGCTGTACAGCCTTTGTAGTAACTGCCATAGCTGCCTCTGCTGCGAAGAGCTTAGCCTCTGCTGCCTCTACTGAGAATCTAGGCTTGTTCTTCTTTGCTTCTGCTGCTGCATATACGAGATACTGAGCTGCCTGCATACGTGTAGCCATATCAGCAAGCGTAAACTGTGTATTCTGGAAAGCTGAGATCGAACGGCCGAACTGTTTTCTCTCTTTAACGAACTCAACAGTTCTGTCGATAGCTCCTTCGCCAAGTCCAAGAGCCTGAGCTGCGATTCCGATACGTCCGCCATCGAGAGTATGCATAGCTTCCTGGAAGCCCTTACCTCTTACACCGAGAAGGTTCTCAGCCGGGATACGGCAATCCTGGAAAATAAGCTCGTAAGTAGATGAAGCACGGATACCCATCTTCTTCTCTTTGGTTCCGAAGGTAAATCCCGGAGTTCCTTTCTCAACGATGAATGCTGAGAAGTTCTTCTTCGGACGTCCCTTTTTATCTGTAGTAATATCTGTTACAGCGATGATGACATAGATGTCTGCTTCTTTACCGTTTGTGATGAAGCACTTGGATCCGTTCAGAACCCACTCGTTTGTCTTCTCATCGAGAACAGCCTTTGTCTGTGCTCCCTGAGCATCTGTACCAGCGCCTGGCTCAGTAAGAGCGAATGCACCGAGCTTCTCGCCCTTTGCAAGAGGTACAAGGTACTTCTGCTTCTGCTCTTCTGTACCGTAGTTAAGGATAGGGTCACAGCAGAGTGATGAATGAGCTGAAACGATAACGGCTGTAGTACCGCAGACCTTTGCGAGCTCCTCTACGCACATAACATATGTAAGAGGATCACAGCCCTGGCCGCCGTATTCCTTCGGGATAGCGATTCCCAGGAATCCGTACTTTGCCATTTTATCAACGGTCTCTCTAGGAAATCTCTCTGTCTCATCGATTTCCTGTGCGAGTGGCTTTACCTCTTTCTGAGCAAAATCAGCGAAGAGGGAACGAGCCATCTCATGCTTTTTATCTATAATAAAATCCATGGATTTATTTCCTTCCTGAATTAGTATTAGTCCTGAGTTCTATGTTCTGAGTTCAGAGTCTTAAGCTTAGAACTATGAACTCAGAACTCTAAACTATTAATTTTTCTTGTCAACCGGAACCTTGTTCTTGAAGCCCTCTGAATAATCATAGAAGCCACGTCCGCTCTTAACACCAAGGTGTCCTGCACGAACCATCTTCTTGAGGAGTGGAGCCGGACGATACTTGGAATCTGCTGTCTCTGTATAAAGAACGTTCATGATGGCAAGTACGATATCAAGTCCGATATAGTCGCCTAACTCGAGTGGTCCCATCGGGTGGTTACATCCAAGCTTCATGGCATTATCAACGCCCTCGATGTCAGCTACGCCCTCTGAGTATACGAAGATTCCTTCGTTGATCATCGGGATAAGGATACGGTTAGCAACGAATCCTGCTGACTCCTGAACACGTACAGGTGTCTTTCCAAGCTTTCTTGCGATCTCCTCAACCTTCTCTACTGTCTCGTCAGGTGTATTTGCACCCTTGATGACCTCGATGAGCTTCATAACAGGAGCCGGGTTGAAGAAATGCATTCCGATTACAGGAGTCTTTAAGCCTGCGCCGATCTCTGTAATTGAAAGAGATGATGTATTTGATGCGAAAATGCAGTCTGGATTCTTAACGATATTCTCTTCAAGCTCTTTGAAGCAGTTCTTCTTGATATCCATAACCTCAAGAGCAGCCTCTACTACGAGATCAGGATCAACTGCGATGGTGTTAAGACCTGTCTTGAACTTGCCAACGATGGCGTCAGCCTTGGCCTGATCCATCTTGCCCTTGCTTACGAGCTTGTCAAGATTCTTCTTTACCTTGCCGAGTCCGCCTTCAGCGAACTCCTCTTTGATGTCGCAGAGATAAACTGTCTCTACTTCATCGCACTGTGCGAATGTCTGGGCAATTCCTGAGCCCATTGTGCCGGCGCCGATAACTGCAACCTTCATGTGTATTTCCTCCTATTAAAAATATAAATACAAGTTATCCTATTAAGGAAGTTCTTTTCGCTAAATTCGAGCTGCGCCTATAAGGAAGTTCTGCTCGCTAAGCTCAAGCTGCGCCTACGGCTTGCTTTCGCTAATCTCACAGAACGACCTCGCATAGGATTCAGACTTCGCTATCGCTCGTCTTCATCTCTATGCTTTCGGCCTCACAGAACGACTTCGCTTCGGGCTCGAGCGTCGCCTTACGGCTCGCTCTCACCTCGAAGCCTTCGGTCAGTCACGCTCAACGATAGTAGCACAGCCCATGCCGCCGCCGATACAAAGAGTAGCAAGACCCTTCTTGGCATCTCTCTTCTCCATCTCGTGAAGAAGTGTAACAAGGATACGGCAGCCTGAAGCTCCAACCGGATGTCCAAGTGCGATAGCACCACCGTTTACGTTTACCTTTGACATATCGAACTTCAGCTCTTTTGCAACTGCAACTGACTGAGCTGCGAAAGCCTCGTTAGCCTCGATCAGATCCATATCATCAACTGAAAGGCCTGTTCTCTTCATAGCGTTCTTAACAGCTGCTACAGGGCCAACACCCATGATCTTCGGATCTACTCCGCCCATAGCACCGCCAACGAAGTAAGCCATCGGCTTAACACCGAGCTCTTTAGCCTTCTCTTCTGTCATAAGTACAACTGCTGCTGCACCATCGTTGATTCCTGATGCGTTACCAGCTGTAACGACTCCGCCTTCTACTCCTGAACAGCAGCGAAGCTTTGAAAGTGTCTCTACTGTAGTTCCTGGACGAGGTCCCTCATCCTTATCGATGATAATGTCGCCCTTCTTACGGTCATGGATCGTGATAGGAACGATCTCATCCTTGAACCTGCCCTCGTTAACAGCCTTCTCGCACTTCTGCTGTGAGCTTGCTGCAAACTCATCGAGCTCCTGACGTGTGAGATTCCACTGCTTAGCTACGTTCTCTGCTGTAACCATCATGTGGTACTGGTTAAATGCATCCCAGAGAGCATCGTTTATCATGGTATCTACGAGAACACCGTTGTTCATACGGTATCCGAAACGTGCCTTATCAAGAGCGAACGGAGCACGTGACATAGACTCTGTACCACCTGCTACAACGATGTCAGCCTGTCCGGCCATGATCATGTTTGCAGCTTCGTTTACGCACTTAAGTCCTGATCCACAGACTGCGTTAAGAGTAACTGCCGGTACCTCAACCGGAAGTCCTGCCTTGATAGATACCTGTCTTGCTACGTTCTGTCCAAGACCTGCCTGGATAACGCAGCCGAACTTTACTTCATCAACCTGGTCAGCCGGTACATTTGCACGCTTTAATGCTTCTTTAACAACAGTGGCACCCATGTCAACTGCTGAAACGGTGGAGAGTTCTCCGCCCATCTTTCCGATTGCTGTACGGCATGCTCCTGCCAGAACTATTCTTCCTGCCATGTCACGTCTCCTTCTAGCGCCTCCGCGCTCATTGCTTTTCCCGGGAAAAATACGGTTCCCTGTTTTTTCTGATAATTGTGCCTGTTTTCATATAAAGTCTGTTAAAAATTTAACAATCTTTGATAAAAAATATAAGCCGCCGCACCAGCTTTTCACAACACAGTTATTACTTTACCACATGCGGCGACTCATATCAAGGATTTTTTTAATGAAGTTCTCATCTGCAACTCGTACTGATGCTCTCTATCGCTACAGCTCCGCCACGGACTACCTCTATATGGCGGTATGTCTTTTTAAGAAGTGCGATCAGTTCGTTATTTCTTCGTTCCGTCAGTGCGCTTTCCAAAAGTACCGAATCCTCTCCGATGTCGATCACGCGGATCTTGAACACCTGGGCTATGCGGAATGCCTCTTCCTTTCCTGCTGCGTCGATCCCGTGTATTTTTGCGTAGAGGATCTCCTTGCTGTGTATCGGAACGTCTGTCAGGTCCATGACTTTTATGACTTCGACCATAGAATTCAGCTGTTTTTTGATCTGCTCAAAGGTCACATCATCGGCCTGGACACTTATCGTCATCCTCGACACATCCTCGTGCTCAGTCGTGCCTACGGTAAGGCTCTGCAGGTTATAGCTCTTCCCTGAAAAAAGTCCCGAGACCTTTGCCAGGACACCGACCTCATTTTCTACATATAATGCGATCCATCTGTTTTTCATATAAAAAATGCCCTTCACTTAAGTATCATGTCTGAATTCGCCATACCGCCCTTTACCATAGGAAGAACGACATCCTCAGCTGCTATGCCGAATTCGATGAGCATTGACTCACCATTCAACTGTGCCTGCTTTGCCTCCTGAAGTGCCGGAACTATGCCGTCCTCGTCGTTTACACGTATGCCCTTTACTCCGTAGGCATCCACAAACTTCAGGAAATCCGGTACATAGAGCTCGTCAGCTGTCTCTATCCTGTCCGGATGCTCCTTGTCTGCCGGGCGCTTTCCCAGGTAAGTCAGCTCATATCTCTTCCCATAAAAATACTGTTGCTGCTGTCTTACCATCCCAAGATAACGGTTATTGAACAGGCAGATCGTAACAGGTATATCGGCGCAGATCGAAGTGGCAAGTTCTGCCATATTCATCTGAAAACCGCCGTCTCCTGTAAGACATACCACCATCCTGTCGTGGTCTGCTTCTTTGGCTCCGATGGCTGCCGGATAGCCGAATCCCATGGTACCCAGACCTCCTGAAGTGATCAGCTTCGATGATCCCCGGAGCGGTAAGAACTGTGTAGCCCACATCTGGTGCTGTCCGACGTCTGTTACATAGGTAGCTTCTCCGAAGACTTCAGCTATATCTTCCATAATAGTCTGCGGATTTAAGCCCTTTGAGACCTTTAGCTGGAGCGGGTGTTCTGCCTGCCAGCCAGCTATCTCGAGCTGCCATTCTCTGGTATCCATAGGCTCCGCCCATTCCATCAGATGAGTCAGCGCCAGTGAAGCGTCAGAAACTACCGGCACATCCACGACTACATTTCTCGAAATAGAAGCTGTATCTATGTCGACATGGACTATCTTTGCCTTCGGAGCAAATTCGTTCAGGTCACCAGTGATACGGTCGTTGAATCTGGTGCCGATCGAGAAGAGCACGTCGCACTCCATCTCTGCCATATTTGCCGCGTACCTGCCGTGCATTCCGGAGTTTCCGACATAGAGTGGGTCATCCTCCGGTATCGAGCCTTTTCCCATGACAGTAGTCACTACCGGAACCCGCATTTTTCTAGCAAAATCGGTAAGTAACTGCCCGGCTCCCGAGATATGGATCCCGCCGCCTGCCAGAATAAGCGGTTTTCGGGCATTTTTTAAAGTCTTGTATGCACGCTTCAGCTGTCCGATATGAACAGATGTGTTAGGCTTGTAACCGCGGATATCCACGTGATCCGGGTACTCGTCAGGACCAGACTTCTGCTGGATGTCCTTTGGTATATCGATAAGGACAGGGCCTGGCTTTCCGCTCTGCGCGATGTAGAATGCCATTTTTAAAATGCGTCCCAGGTCTTTTCTGTCGCGGACTGTGACGCCGTACTTCACGATGCTTCTGGTCATGCCGACTATGTCGACCTCCTGAAAGGCGTCGTTTCCGATCAGCGGCTGGGAGACCTGTCCGGTAATGACCACGAGAGGGATCGAATCGTAGTGCGCATCAGCGATCCCGGTGATAGTGTTCGTAGCTCCCGGTCCGCTCGTAACCAGTGCCACGCCGACTTTTCCGCTCTGCCTCGCGTAGCCCTCTGCCTCATGGATCAGTGCCTGCTCATGGCGCGGAAGCACCAGACGGAATTTGTCCTCCTGCTTGTACAGTTCGTCTATTATGTCGGTCACCATTCCGCCAGGATAGGCAAAAATGGTCTTGACTCCCTCTTCAGCCAATGCCTTGACTATCAGTTTTCTTCCTGTGATGTCCATGTCTTTACTTTCTCATTCCTGTACTCTGTGAATGTATAGCACAGATCAAAATACGTCTGCTCGTCGCTCTCTCCTGTCATTTTCCAGCCATCCTCTTTATCGAGATCAGGAAAATGCGCGTCGGCGTCATAGTCCATATCTATCTTCGTGATCAGAGCCCTGTCGCAGTACGGCAGAAGCTGTCTGTAGATGGATTCTCCGCCGATAACGTATATTTTTTCAGTATCGTAATCTGCCAGGTGGTCGAACAGCTCATCAAGTGTGTGGACGACTATCGCGTCTCCACTCCTGTAATCCTGAAATGTCGTAAGGACTATGTTCGTCCGGCTCGGAAGCGGTTTCTTGCCAGGAAAGCTCTCGAGAGTCTTTCGTCCCATCACAACGACATTGCCCATCGTCTCGTTTTTAAATAGCTTCATGTCCTCAGGGATGCTCGTCAGAAGCCTTCCCTTGTAGCCTATCGCCCAGTTATTGTCTACTGCTGCTATTGCCTGCATTTTTTCACCTCAGATAGCGACCGGGATGTCCTTTATCTGCTCACCGGTCTCGTAATCGTCAAGTCTCACATCTTCCCTTGTAAAATCATAAAAATCGTGCTTTTCCGGGTTCAGCCAGAACTTCGGTGCCGGATGCTCAGGCCTCGAGATCAGCTCCTCAACTAACGGCACGTGCCTGTCATAGATATGCGCATCCGCTATCACATGCAGAAGCACTCCTGGTATCATGTCCACGTCTCTCGCGATCATCGAAAGAAGAACGGCGTACTGGCAGACGTTCCAGTTATTTGCCGTCAAAGTGTCCTGTGAACGCTGGTTTAAGACCATGTTCAGCACTTTCTGCCCGTTTTCCTCTGTGACATTAAAAGTGCAGCTGTAAGCACACGGGTATAGGTTCATCTCCGGCAGATCCGCGAAGTCATATAGATTCGTCATGATCCTGCGTGAAAACGGGTGCACCTTCAGATCGTAAAGGACCTTGTCGACCTGGTCCATCATGTACATCTGGCGATCTGCATTGTACAAAACGTGTCCCGAATACAGGCTCTCCTCGCCTTCATGAACTTTCTGCACGACAAAATCGTCTCCATAGACCTGTCTGATCCCGGCTTCTGTGATGTCGTTCCAACAGTACTTTCTCGCCAGCTGGAATCCATAGGCTTTTCCTATGCTTCCGTCAGCATCCGCCCACTCATCCCAGATGTGTGAGTGCAGCTCGTGGATATTGTTCGACTTCTTCTGCCAGATCCAAATAATCTCGTCGGTCGCGCTCTTTATCGCTGTCCTTCGAAGCGTAACCGCCGGGAACTCCTCCCGCAGGTCGTACCTGTTCACGACCCCGAACTGCTTTATCGTGTACGCAGCCTCACCGTCCGCCCAGTGCGGACGCACCGCCTGTCCTCTCGTATCCGTGCCGTTGTCGATTATATCCCGGCACATCTTTTTAAAAATAACGTCTGCTTTACTCATAGCTCTTCTATTGTAGCAAATCGGGGGGGAAAAGGAAAGACAGAAAAAATGCATAATGGCTCGTTTGTATTAAAAGATCAGTATGTCCTCAAGGTCTTTAGTTTCTTTTGTCCCATAATGTTCTACTTTATTATGGTAATTGTTTCCCAGATTGTACAAACGAATACTGTCTTCTGTTTTATCCATTTCATCCAGAAGCTCTTTACGAAGCAATTTTAGCTGTGATGCGTCTACGTTGCATTCAAATACCGAATTCTGAACTCTTATACCATACCCAGTACATATTTTTGCAACATGTCTCAGTCGTTTCCTTCCTTGATTTGTCTCTGTATCGACATCGTATGTAACGAGAATAAGCATACAATCACCTCACTTCCATAAAAATGGCGGATACTCATCCATGTCTCCTCTGACTACTCTGGCTAAAAGCAGTGCCTGCACATAAGCTACCAGGCCCCACTCCAGTTTTTCATCAAGAAAAGGATGCGTTATCTCCAGTTTTTTCTTCTCCTGCCATGCCTTAAGTATTTTTTTCCTGCCATCTGATGTAAATCTGACTGCGCCGCTTTCTTCTTTTATAAAATCATCACCTGTTATCTGTCTTTGATTGATAAGCGTCAACACCAGCCTATCTACAAGTGGGGCTCTTAGTTCTTCCATAAGGTCAAGTGCCAATGATTTTCTTCCAGGCTTATCAGTGTGCATAAAGCCAACGTAACTATCCAGACCGACTCCTTCAAGAGCATCAGCACAGTCATTAGCCAACACAGCATACAAAAATGAAAGCATTGCGTTGACATTATCGAGAGGCGGCCTGCGATTGCGCCCATTAAAGGCAAAAGCTTCCTTCTGATTCAGTATCATGTCATCAAAAACAGAAAAATAATCGACAGCAGCATCTCCTTCAATTCCTCGCAGCTCATCCATAGCATTAGCATTATGAATGTCGTTCAATTTAGCCCTAAGATTGTCTGATACCTTTGTAAACTTGTTCGAGTCTACTCGCATCGAATGATCCCGCATTGTTCTGTTGACATTATTTCGCTGGTTGTAAACTTTACCCAGAATCATATTTCTCACATATGGAAGCGAGCGCGATTGATCATCAGAAATCCGATACTGTTCCTTCCTCAACAGCACATTTCCCCGACTTTTATCTGATAATCTGTATAGAAACCTGCCATATGGAGTATATTGAGATACCCCTATTCCACGCTCGGCACATTTACCTAACAGCAATGGAGATGCTCCTTTATATGAAAAAAGCACAATATCTTCAAGAGCCAGTAACGGAAATTGTCCCAGCTTCTTTCCACCCTGTAGAATTACAACAGAATCGTTTTCTTCTGTAAGATATGCATCTTCCATAGTAATATATAATGTATTCAGCAATTTTCTCATGATTCATCCTCCAGCCTTCGCTTAATATATGTCCTGACAGATACCTTCTTGGTCAGTTGTGGCAGACATATATCTCTTAAAGAACATTTCAGACATCCCTTCCTTGTCTTTACCCTTGGAGTATATCCCTTATCATAGTATTCATGCATTTCTTTAAAAGCATCTGTTACTGTCTTTCGCAAAGCTTCTGTAAACTCAACACGCTCCCTTCTTCTTATTTCACCCCAGAACAGATATCCATACTCAATTCTACAACAGAGCATTTCTTCCAGACACATTGCTTCTGCACATAATTGAGCGGAATCGGCCTCCGATATATCATAATTTCCGCGTTTATACTCAACTGGACAGACCTTCCATTTCCCACTCCTACCGGTTAATTCAATTCCGTTTTCATCATGTATGAACTCTACCACATCGCAACTTCCGCTTATACCTAGTGTCATGGATTTGATACTCATACCTCTAATAGTGAGTACATCTCCCCGCAGCTCTGACTGATCATGATCATGAACTCTTTTATGAAAAATATTACCATCTGTTGTCAGTTCGTTTTCCTGCCACTGTTTTTCAATGTGTATAAGAGCCCATTGTCGCCTGCAGAATAGAAAATGTTCTATCCCAGACAGTTGCAGATAATCATCTTCTTTATACTCCATCTTTATTCTCCTCGAAGTATGAGTCTATCAGAGTCAGACACTTAGCCATATGATTGTTCCCACTTAAATCCACTCCTCCCATACGGGAGGAGACATCATTCCTGCGAGTTTAGATATAATATCTATTGATTCGGTAAGTATTTTTCCCACGTGTGCCATCGTTCCATTTTCTTTGAGATACCTGATTCCGCCCGGAGTTATCTCAAGCTCATTATAATCAAAGAGTGGCGCCTTATCACCGCCCCAAGCCTTTTGAAATTCTGCTCCACTGATCAGGCCTTCTTCATTGGCCATCTCCAGAATTTCGTAAAACCATTGATCATTCTGGATGTCCCTGGTCACTGCTTCATGAAATGTCGCGTCGTTGTATGCAATCTTTCTTTTTTTGCAAGCATATAAATAAACCAGTAACCTATACAGTATTACATCATAGTCATCTTTAGCCATATTGATCCCTCATAGGATATTTATTTCTACATCTGTGCATATTTCTGAAAGAGCGTACCCATCGAACAGCTTATTATTCATAAGCTCGTCTATGTCTCCTGTCTCATAGAAATCATTGCCATACCACTCCGTGAAATTTGGCTGATAATTAGTTACCTCTGAGGTAATGCCACACTGTTTGCCATTATAAATAAACGTAACATCATTCAGACAGGTGTCAATAACCTTTTTTAAATCTGAGGCTGTCATAATATATCACAGTTTTCCTTTCTTCCATCATCTGTCAGCTCACGAGTTGACTTGTTCTTAAGCCTGCCGTTCTCATCAAACTCATAATCGTGCGCATGTTATCCATGTTCACCAGCTTAAATCCACTCCTCCCTTGCGTGAGGAGACGCGATCCCGATGACATCTGTGGCCAGATGCGAGCTTAAATCCACCCCTCCCTCACGGGAGGAGACAGTGCCTCATGCCTTCTTGTCTTCGAGCTCAAGGCTTAAATCCACCCCTCCCTCACGGGAGGAGACGGTACCGACATCGGGGTCAGGCCCGTCTATGATAGCTTAAATCCACCCCTCCCTCACGGGAGGAGACTTCTGTGCTTTGTCTGCTTTATTTGTTCTCATGAGCTTAAATCCACCCCTCCCTCACGGGAGGAGACGCAGTGGGCCAAGGATGTGGTAGTGCCAGGAGCGCTTAAATCCACCCTCCCTCACGGGAGGAGACCTTCATACAGCCCGATATTCACATCCGTGATATGGCTTAAATCCACCCCTCCCTCACGGGAGGAGACTTTTGATCTCTTTGTGACCTTGCCCACCTTTTTGCTTAAATCCACCCCTCCCTCACGGGAGGAGACATAAGGGTTTGAGGGTGTAACAAACTTGTAACGCTTAAATCCACCCCTCCCTCACGGGAGGAGACACGATTACTTCACGATACAATTAGAAATGTCGTGCTTAAATCCACCCCTCCCTCACGGGAGGAGACACCGCCACCTGAGTATATATTGCCATAGATCGTGCTTAAATCCACCCCTCCCTCACGGGAGGAGACGCGGACTTGGAAGAGGATCCGCGAGGCAGAGAGGCTTAAATCCACCCCTCCCTCACGGGAGGAGACGAGACCGCATCTGGAAGAAAACTATGGAGGATATGCTTAAATCCACTCCTCCCTTGCAGGAGGAGACGAGGAGGTCATAATGGTAAAGGTTGAATATCAGGGCTTAAATCCACTCCTCCCTTGCAGGAGGAGACGCGGTCTGATAGCCTTTCAGAGCGTCCTGTAAGCTTAAATCCACTCCTCCCTTGCAGGAGGAGACGAAGGTCAAGGATTCGGCTACAGGACAGACAGGCTTAAATCCACTCCTCCCTTGCAGGAGGAGACTCATTGGCTATGGCACACGCAACCATCGTCTTGCGCTTAAATCCACTCCTCCCTTGCAGGAGGAGACAATCCTTTTCCGGCGAGCGCAGGACGCAAGGTGGGCTTAAATCCACTCCTCCCTTGCAGGAGGAGACAAAAGTCTTTAATTCCTCTCCTGAATATTCAAGGCTTAAATCCACTCCTCCCTTGCAGGAGGAGACTGGCAGGGCCGGTCTGATCCATACAAGCTCGGAAAGCTTAAATCCACTCCTCCCTTGCAGGAGGAGACAGCAAATATGCACAATGCTTTATCTAATATCTAATTGAGTTTTAGATACAATCGCCAAAAGAAGTTAAACTCCTTTTACATATTTACAGCTATAATAATATTTTTCATCCTGGTACCTTATATAAATTCATGGTGCGAACCACCCTGTACTATTATGAGCGCTTCACGTTCGCGCAGTGATTCACCTATCAACTATAATATCCGGTTTTACCCCAATATCCTTAAGTTTTATGTCTATATCATCCCATGATCTGGCCATTCCGTCAGGATCTGTTACAGTGATATCAACGCTATCATAAACTTCTTCCGGAGCAATGACTTCATCTCCCTCTTCCTGAACGTACCAGTATAATTTTCTCACACTCATGCTTCCCGCAGGACGTGCAGAAGACTCATCATTTTCGAAAAGTGTTGTCAATGCCTTCTTAATCTTCTCAGCGTCTTCAGCAGAGAAGCCTGTTTTACCAGCGAGAATTGGATTGACTGCACCACGTATCACGTAAGTACCATACCGTACCACATGCTTCATTCCCATTGTATCGCTGCCCTTTTCTGCACCAGGCTCGCCATTCAGGCTTTTTGTAATCTGATAACTCTCTACATCAACCGGTCCTACTGACTCTGCATTCTGAATCGTGACAGCGCCTCGCACACCTACAGATGTCTTATCTTTTAGAGCAATGGTTGCACCGAATGCACGCACATCTATGAATTCTTTACATATACTGTCATAAATAAATTTGTTGTCTTTTTTCTTTCTCGCTTCCTCTACACCTTCAACAGTATTGATCCTGTCACTGATATTAGTTAGACCATCATCTGATCTGTCATTTGCCTGATACAGAATTCTTTCGCCCATGTCCTGAAGACGATTTCTCATTTTTCTTTTGATGCATTCAGCAGAGATATACCCTGTATTATCATAATGCTGTCTTGGTCTGTTTCCGTTTAACGGATCACCATTAGGGTTTGCGTTTTCAGCTGTAGCAATCAGCACAAAATAAATTCTTGATTTTAAAGCATCCATTTTTTAGTCCTCCTTATCATCTGTGGTCTTTTTGGCAAACTCTGCTCTCTCGTGATAGAATCCCATTATATATTCTGGAGAGAGCTTATAATCTCTGCCTGTGTCTGCAGGCATTAATTCCATTATTGACGTAATTTCGTTCTGAAAATATGTTCTTAATCCATATGGTAACGAACTCAGATATGGCTGAACCCTTTCCTGCAATGACATCAGTGTCATCTTTGGATGTGCCGCATATGCTGTCCACATCCTCATCGCATTGGTATCCCGGTGCTCAGTATATCCTTTCTCATTTTTCGTACCTTTTTTATTAAGAGCAGCATTCTCAATACGGTCATATACAGCGAGTAATCTGCCATATACATAACTCCTATCTGTGTTTTCTCTGTCAAGAGCCATATCTCGTTCTCCTTTCTTCTCTCTTGTATGTTTCCAATGCAGAACTGCACAGGCTGCAATTATTATTCTGTTAAATATATCACCTGTATCTGTCTTAAAGCGTTCAGGTGATACCTGTTCCGCCAGATGAAATATCAGGCTTTCCGGAATCGGTGTACCATTAAGCACGACTCCCAGCAAAGTATCAATTTCTTCTTTCCTGATCTCATCCCTTACATCCAGATAATTATCACGTAAAGTGCCATATGCCGCTCTTACTATTTCTGAAAGGGAAACTGGCTTCATCAGATAATTTCCGGTTTCCATATCCTTTCTGTACCATGAGCAGTTCTTATACCAGTCAGAGATTCTTCTGACATATGAATCAGCGTCAAAAGATTTGTACATGATTGGCGCAAATCTTCCTTTACTGGAACTGTCAAGCATGAATATTACAACATGTTTGCCAACGAGTCCTTTGTCTATACCTTTATATACAAGATTTTTAAATCTCTGAAGGTATGATTCGTAATCATCATTATTGTCAAGACCACTGACTCCAAATAGTGTACTTAACTGAAATCCACAATCACCAATATCAGATACGGCATCAGGACTGAAACACACAAGCACTCGTCCACAGTATGTGATTTTCTGTGTGTTCACAAGCCAGCTCAATGCGTTATGCATTTTCTGCGAAGCTACATATCCTATTCTTGGAAGACCATTTTCATTTGAAAATCTTTCTCCCTTAAAATTTGTGACTTTATCTTCTTCTGTAGAAACCGATATTATCTTCGCATTAGCATATACATTAACTGGCTTAGGATGATTTAATTCAATATCACTTTCTTTTCCTGTAATAAAGTCAATCTCATGAACAGGAGCATGCTTATTATGATAATCAGTATAATACCTTGTCCATGAATCAATAGTAGCCGGATTCTTCCATGTCTCCGATATCTGTTCTGGATCATCTGAGACCACTCTCCAACGAACAGTATATTTTTTCAGATCATCTAAATATTTCTTTAGCTCTTTGTCATCGTCTATTGTCGCAAACTTACCATCCTTCTTCATATCATCCAGAAGATCATTATCCGATATGTATCTTAGAACTGCCTTTGCCTGAACACAACCATAATCTGATGCACACCACTTTCCTAATTGCTCAATATATGCCTTATATGATTTGTTGATTCCATCTTTTCCTGCATAGTTATTCCTACACATAAAATATAGATTGTCATTAAGAGCATGCGGTGTAGTTGCTGCTGAACTTGTCCGCCCTGCTGATTCTTCTGTTACAGCAAGAAGCGTCAGTCCTTCTGCTTTGTCATTTATTTCTGAGCCTGCATATCTGCCATCTTCTGTAATAGTCACATCAACGACCTGCTTCTTACTACCATACTGATGGGCTATAGGCGCAATGTGACCAAGTCCTTCAGGCTCATATCCCTTAGCATTATCATATAGCTGAATCAAGTCATTATACAGTGCCATTTTCCTCACCTTCCTTCTCAATAAACTGTTTCATCTCACCTGACCTGATTTTCTTATGAATACACTCATCCGGTCTCTTATATTCTATAATTCCGTTTTCCATGATAACCGGAGCAAAGTCCAGCGTAAGCGCATCCTTAGTCTCCTCTGAATATGCTTCATCAGGATATGTAATACCATGGTACATCAGGCCCAGATTTATCCTGCCTGTTCCATCATAAAAGCTCTTCCCAACTCCGAATTCTATTGGAGTGACATATGCCGAGCACTCACTTTTTCCAAGGAATACCGGGAGTCTTCCTCCTCTCATAAGTGATTTGGCAAATATATTGTAGTGCTTCAGCCAGTCTCTGTCTCCCTTGTATTCCGACCTGTTCTCGTTCCATTCAATATGAGCCATCACCTGGTAGCTTACATCTGTGAGATATGTATAGTTTGCAAGATCATTAGTCCCATCGGTACGCAGAAGTTTCTTTCCAGACACCTCTGTTTTTATCTCATTCATAATACGGACTTTGTCAACCACCCAAATGAATGTAGGTTTCCAGTATATACTCTTGCAGACACCTTTTATCGCCTCATATGTTGGTACTGAGTATGTTGTCTTCTCGCCACCTGCTGAAATTATAGGATCAGCAAATAATGCCATGTGTGCATGCACTTCGAAGGTAACTTTCTTGTCCTTCATATACCTTGCAACGAGTTCACTCTGTCTCTGATTCTGACTCATATTGTCTCCTTCCTCATAGAATAAAGTCTGTAACGTTATATTCTGATTCCGTATCTATTCCATATTCATCGTTATATGCCTGTCCAGCGGCAATCAGTATGCTATCTTCACAGGCAGTATATATCTGACCGTTCTCCCTGAGTTTATCCATCTGCCATTGAAATATCTGCACACAATATTTTTTAATCTTATCAAGCAAAGACTTAGGAACTAACCCTATTTTCCTGTATGTAACATCTATTTCATTAATCAGCTCCAACGAATCACCATACGGTACTACAACTGTATATGAGTTGCTGTCAAACACACTGAATTTCTCAGCCGCTGTTTTAAAAGGCTGACACATAAAAAATCTATCTTCATCCGGCCTTCTCTGATTATTTCCCAACACTCCGCCTATCGTATAGTTCATACCATTTTCCTCGAACGGATAAAACTGATATTCAATACTCTGTAGCCTGTATAATCTGATGTAATAATCTCTGATGGCCTTTTCTGATTCAGGATTGTAGTCATTTACATTTTCATTGGAAATTGAATCACTCATGGCCTTCTTTTCATTTATTATATCTGGCAGATGTTTCAGAGCTTTTTCCTCACCATCCAGATTGATGATATAGACATCTCCCGAACCATACTCATTGCCTCGATTGCATCTTCCGGCTGCCTGAACCGCATTTTCAATACCTGCCATCAGACGTATAACGCATCTGAATGAAATATCAACACCTGCCTCTACTATCTGCGTAGTTACAAGTATGAACGGTTTATCTGCATATCCTTTCTGAATCTCTGCAAGCTGCTCTATACTATAACTGATCACATCCTGCCTATGGGCTTTGCACATTCCTGCTGATAAATGCTTTACGATCACTTCTCCATCATTGTGCTCCTTAATCTGATGGTATATGGTTCTTGCCTCATTTTTGGTATTACATACTATCATTACAGATCCGTATTTCATAGCTGTCTCTTTGGCAAATGAAGATACGTTATCTATCTGTACAGGCTTTTTATCGTTATATAAATGGTAAGTATGCCTGTCAAAAGCTTTCCTGTCTTCTTCTGACAATTCTACCGGTCTGTCTCCTGAAATAAACAGTGGCCAGTTGCTGTGATCAAAAGACGGCGGTGTCGCTGACGATAGGATCACATCAACATGGCATATTGTATTAAGAAAATTTAATGCCCCTGTAAACAGACTTGTCATATTTGCCGGAACACTCTGCACCTCATCAAAGATTATGATCGAATCACATAATGCTCTCATCCTTGTAATATCAGCCGTCTTTGCCCCAAAAAGAATATCGAGTATACGTACAAGTGTAGTAATGATCACTGGCGCAGTCCATCTGTCCTTCTGAATATCATATTTTGACAGTTCATCCTGAGTCATATTCTCTGTTACCACATCTGAATGATGCTCAAGCACTGTCTCACCTGGCAGATATTCTCTGATGAGAGCTGCGTTCTGATCCATTATTGATAGCAATGGAATCACATATATGATTTTTTTCTTTTTAAATTTTCTTGCATGATAGAGTGCATAACGCAGCGATGAAAGCGTCTTTCCTCCTCCAGTCGGAATATCCAGCTGATAGATACCATCTTCTTTTTCCGCAAAATCCCTGCACCTTGCAGACATATCAGAGCGAATCTTATTTATTAGTGAATCAGATGCAAATCCCGAGTACTTCTCTTCGAAGTTACTGATATCTATATCCCAGTCTGGCTCAATATCAGGAATATATGAACCTGTCATAAATTCCTCGGTATCTCTCCTGTCACCGTACATTAATGCAGACGTGATCAGTCTTTCCAGCATGCTTATCTGAAATTGAAGACATTTACCGTCTGTTGAAAATTTGTTGCCAATCAACTTCATGGTATTACCGATTTCAGTTTTTGATTTATTGAAAAGATTGTCTATCTCTGATTTCGAACAAATTTCTGTTTCAAGAGTCTCTATACATTCTTCATAATCCAGCTTGCTTTTATCATATCTGAGTCTATGAAGGAATCCATTTGATTCATCAAGCCCCTTACAATCAAACAGGCCATGATGTGACGTGATTGCTGTAGCTAATATCTCTGCTGTCACCTGTGACATCTGATCACAATCTCTATGAAATCTCTCAAGGAGATAAATACATCCCTGAAATGTATGTATGACGCTTCCTCTCACAGGACATGGAAAATCCGGTTTGTCGATCAGACCGCTATTATACGCATCATACGCTGATGAATGCCTGATATAGTTCTGGAAATTACTACTCCCCTTTCCCACATCATGTAATAGCCCTATCAAATGGCCACAGTTTACCAGGCCTATATCAGTCAGTGCCCATGAAGTATATCTGGCCGTTCGGACACAATGGTCATATAATGACTGCTCTCTTCGTTTTTCGCCGTCATAACATATGTGCGCTATATAATCCATTTAACCTCTCTTTTATATCCTCTTCAAAACTCTTGTTCCATTATATCATATGCCGTCCTGTTTTTCACTAAGTTTTTATATTTTCATCATAAAAATGAATGTTGACGGTTATTTTTTCACATGATACACTAGGGCAAAGGAGATGATGAGAATGGCAGAACATTCAGCAACTTATATCGCCAATTTTTTCGTAGATATGGCGAGATATAACGAAAATGACACTATCACGAATATGCGGATAAACAAGCTCCTGTACTATGCTCAGGCTTGGTCTCTGGTTCAGGATAAGAAGCCGCTTTTTGACGAGGACTTTGAGGCTTGGGACTATGGACCGGTTGTTCCATCCGTCTATAAGAAGTACAAGAGTTTCAAAAAAAATAATATTGACGTCATAGACAAAGACTACTCTGTCAACAGGCTATCTGAGGATGACCTCTCTGTACTGCTCATGTCGTACAGCTACTTTAATCAGTTCTCTACTTCAAGGCTGGTAGATACTACGCACCGTAAGGGTTCACCATGGTCAGTAGCATACAAGAAAGGCAAGTCCACAAAGATAGATAAAGACAGTATAATAAATTATTTTCAGATTCCTTCTGAAGATCTCGTTATCTACCATGTTACCTGTAATCGCGGAATGAAATCAGGACGGTGGACGGCTATTGGCGATGATTTCCCTGGTCTTGTAGCTGAGGAAGACACCTTTAATGAACTGCAGAAAGAGTGTTACATATATGCCGATGAACTTATTGACCTGAATAATATGGAACGTAAGTCATTTGTGATTCATTTTACTAAAGGTCCTGATCTGGAGGATGACTGATGGCAGATTTTTATAGAGCTGTGACCAGGATTCTCCGCAAACATAACTGTTATATGCGTAGACAGGCAAAAGGCGACCACGAATTCTGGTATAGCCCGATAAATGGGATATGTTTTCCGGTTCCATCCAAACTAAACAACAAGCATACTGCCAATGGAATCCTAAAGCAGGCTGGTATAAATGAAAAGCTGTGAAAAATGTCAGACTACCAACGGTTATTTCTTATACGCAAAAAAAGAAGCTCCATTCCGGAACTTCTTTCAAAAGAGCGATGGACGGGGCTCGAACCCGCGGTCTCGACCTTGGCAAGGTCGCGCGTTACCAACTACGCCACCATCGCATTTATTTATCTCTGTCGCTGTCTCTCTGTCGACGACAATAGATACTATACTAGAACCAGGGCTTAAAGTCAAGAACTTTTTTCAAAAAATCCAAAGTTTCAATATTCGTAAAATTCATTTTTTTCTAACGTATATAAATGTTTGCGAAAGCGTACAAGTTATTGTAAAATAGAGAGCATTATGAAGCATTACAAGAATTACATCTTTGATCTGTATGGAACCCTTATCGACATAGAGACGAACGAGAACAGCCCTGCCCTCTGGAAAAAAATGGCCGGGTTCTACTCCGTTTACGGCGCTGACTACAGACCTGCCGAGCTGAAAAAGGCTTACCTTTCCATGGTAAAAGAGGAAGAGGCAGCTCTCGCAAAGGAGACCGGATACGAATATCCCGAGATAGAACTGGAAAAAGTGTTCGCGCGGCTATACCTGGAGGCGCCTCACACGCACGAAGCCGTGCTGTCACCGGAAAAAAATGAACTCAAAGCATTTTCTGCATATATCGCAAATGCGTTCCGCATCATCTCCCGCAAAAAATGCCGTGCCTATAAAAATACTGAAAAAGTTCTGAAAGTCCTTAAAAGCCGGGGCTGCTGTATCTACCTTCTCTCAAACGCACAGTATGTATTCACGATGCCGGAGATGGAAAATGCCGGACTCGTCAGTTTTTTTGACGGGATATATATCTCATCCGAGCACCGGGTCAGGAAGCCTGACCCACACTTTATGCTGGCTCTCCTTGATGAATACAGCCTTGATAAAAATGACTGTGTCATGGTAGGAAACGACTATGATTCAGATATAGGGATAGCTGCATCTGTCGGAATGGACAGCATTTTTATAAATACCTTTGAACTGGATGATACTGAAAAAAATAAGCGGCTTCTCGCTATGAGAAACCGCGTTGGCATTTCTGACTATTCACCTGTGCTTACAGTCGATGATATCGGAGACATCATCTGAGGCTACGGATTGCAGCGTTTGCATGGGGCATAGCCCTCATCTATAAGAGTCTTTCGCTTTGCTCTGACAGTTTTTTTATTCCAGTCTGACATCTGTCTTACTGAAGAGCAGGACGGCTTGTGGAATTTTTTCGTGTTCGTGTTCAGCACATAGGTGTGCTTCCCGTTGTCGTTCTGGCGGCTCCTGCTGTTCTCGGTCTTCTGCTTTGTCGAAGGAGTGCTTCCTGTGTACTCGGGTCCCTTGCTCGAGCCGTCACTGTAGTCGATCGTAACGCCCGGCTGCACATTATAGCAGAACACGCAGAACTTCACGCCTCGCCCGCTGTCCTCAAGGCTTTCCGCCTCCATCAGCACGCCTCTGGCGACTAAGTCCTTTCCTTTAAAGACCGGCGTCACTCTGTAGAGCACGTGGTTCGAACTGTGTTCGTGCAGATAGTCAGCGACCTCATCCTCAAACGGCAGCATTCCGTCGACATTTAAGTACCTGGTCCCGGTTATCAGATTTTTCTCATTGGCGTTCTCGCCTGTCAGCTGGTATCCGATCAGATGACAGCGATTGTACAGGTAGTTCCCGTCGATCCCCGCGTACTTTACCGTGTGCCAGCCCGTAGGCCTTACCATTCCTATGGCGCCGCGGGTCTTCGTAGGCATCAGGTCAGATCCGATACAGGCTATGGTCTTAGTGCACCTGCCGTAAGAGTCGAGCTCACCGTATTTTTCATAAGACTTTCTGCTCTTAAGCTGCTTCGATGAAAAATAAGGCTTATTCTTATGCACTTTCACATATGGCGTTTTCTTATCCCATTTCGGCACTTCCGAATACTTAAAGCCCGACGGTGTCGGGTTGGCTTCTGCTTCAACCGAAATCTTCGCTGTATCTGCGCATCCTGTAAGAGCGGCCGGCGATACAAGCAGAGCCGCGATCAGTACGAGGCTCGTCGGAAACGCTATTATTTTTTTAAGAAAATTCCTGTTCATAAAATCTTCCTCCTATGTAAAATTATAAATAATATTATCGCAAAATGCAACAGGAAGTGATAAAATAGCTCGTATGGAAAGAACGGATTTTATGGAGGGCGCAAAAGACTCCATAGCTATAGTAATTGGATATTTTTCTGTGAGTTTCACGTTCGGGATAGTCGCCGCGCAGGCGGGCATCTCGCCGGCTCTCGCCACTCTGATGAGCCTTACGAATGTCACGAGCGCCGGGCAGTTTGCGGGACTGAACCTGATCCTCGCGCAGAGCACATATATAGAAATGTTCTTAACGCAGCTCGTCATAAACCTGCGCTACGGACTAATGTCACTTTCACTTTCCCAGCATCTGGATAAAAAAGCCACAACCGGAAAAAGGCTTCTTATCGCCTTTGCAAATACTGATGAGATATTTGCGGTGTCGGTCAGCAAGCCGCATAAGGTCTCGCCGTCGTACATGGCCGGCCTTGAGATATTCCCTGTCATAAGCTGGGCTGCCGGGACTTTTTTCGGCGCGTTCGCAAATAACCTGCTGCCTGCTGCCGTCTCCTCGGCCTTAGGCATTGCCCTCTACGGCATGTTCGTAGCTATCGTAATGCCTGTCGCGCGCGAAAAGCGAAGCGTGGCTATCGCAGCTATTCTGGCGGCCGCCCTTTCGCTCGCTTTCCACTATCTGCCACTGCTCACAAAAGTATCCAGCGGTTTTTCGATAATCATCTGCACTGTAGCAGCCAGCGCGCTTGCAGCATGGCTTTTCCCTATACCCGAAGACGACGGAGGTGACGCCTCATGAAAATATACTCATACATCATACTTATGGCAGTAACTACATACCTGATCAGAATGTTGCCTCTTGTACTCTTTCAGAAGCCGATCAAAAGCCGCTTCGTCAAGAGTTTTCTCTATTACGTGCCCTATACCTGTCTTACAGTCATGACGATACCGGCCATTTTTTCAAGTACCAGAAGTGTCGTAAGTGCCGCAATCGGTTTCGCCGTAGCCCTCGTCCTCGGCTTCTATAAAAAAAGCCTCCCGGTCGTGGCCGCCGCAGCCTGTGCCGCGGTGTTCATAACCGAGAGGTTCATGTCTCTGTAAAAAATGATCAGTTCGAAGATGTCGAATCCTTCAGGATGCTGCTGGCGTAGTTCGTAAGCGATGAGAGGTCAACCGGTGTGACTACCGTCTGCTTGTCCTTTGCCGCTTCTTCCTGTGAGCTCTTCACTGTTCCGTAAAGTGACCAGCCGATCCAGACCACTGCCGCGCAGCAGATGGCGATGCCGACTACCCAGCCGATGAATCTGTTTCTCTTCTGCTTCTTTACGATCTCTTTTCTGTGGAGCTTCTCCTCTTTATGTTCTTCTACTTTTGCCTGACTCATTATGATAATCTCCTTAGTAAAATCTAGGACCGCCAAGCGGACCATTTCTTATTATACAAAAAATGTCTTTAAAATTCAATATCAGCTGCTGAGTTTTTTGATCAGAGCCGAAGCCTGCAGCAGAAGGTCGTGGTCTTTTTTAACCTGCTCCTGCAGTTCTCTAATGGTTCCTGCTGCTCCGGTTGCTGCCATTACTGAATTCACAACACTCTCGTATGAAGTCATAGCCGAATGGACAAAGCTTTTAAGGAAATCCAGATACATAGGCGTCTTTTCCGCATAATCCCACCAGACCTCCTCTGTCGGATAATGCACTGACACATTATTCCACGGCTTTTCACCTGCGAAGTGGATTATTGTAGCATTTTTCCTAAGGTCATCGACCGTCATACCCTGCTCGTATGCTCTTACGGTAAAGCAGTCGTATTTCCGCCAGTCGACATACTTCAGATGGCGCCAATGCACATAGTTCAGGATATCCTGGTCAGGCGCCGTCATCTGGTAGTCCCAGTCTTTCATGGCAGAGAGGTATGTCTCAAATGAATAGTGTTCCCGGAGGCGCTCCAGATTTATGAGCAACATCCCGGCATTAAAATAGTGGTAATCGCTATCCGCCAGCGCTTCTTTCAGCATTTTTCGCTGGATCTCTGTCATGCTGTCTGCCGTCGTGAGTCCGTTACAGTCGGCACAGACCGCCATATCAGTGCCTTCCAGGTCTGTTTCCCATAGTTCCTTAAGTGACCCGTTTACCACCATATCCACGTCCAGGTACAGGATCCTGTCGACAGTGTCAGGGACCAGCTCCGTCATCATCAGCCGGTAATAAGTCTCCAGTGACCAGAGCCTCGTGTGCGGAAGCTTCTCAGTCAGCGCATCATCCAGCTCCACATGGAGCCTGTTTACCGTTATGTGCTGCCCTTCCAGACATTTTTTTAAAAAATCCAGATCCTTGTCTGTGACTGAGCTCTCGAGGAGCCAGGCTGTGATCTCTGACTCCGGGTTATTTATCCTGACCGACGTCAGCATGACCGCCAGATATGGCAGATAAGCTGCGTTTGATGATGCAAGTATGTCCATGAATTCCTCCGTTTTTCGAGGCTTCGGGATACTTTGTGGGTAAAATCCCCGCCTACTGTTACAACTAAACATTGAAAGGTCACCTCATTTTCGGTATCATTATCAGCGGCTAAACATCAACGATAAGGAGAAACGAGATGACCTCTTCCAATACATTACTCAAAAAGATCATCTGTGTCAAGGACGTCGTTGTGACTGATGCCGAAATTTACAGTGATCACGATGGCGTTACACGCCTTACGATAGATGCACGTCCGAACTCATGGAACCAGAACAAGTGCCCATTCTGTGGACGTAAACTTCCTAACAGAAAGTCGAGGAATAGATGATCGCAGTGATACTCAAAAGGAATGGAGTTTCTTACCCACAGAGACTACCGAAGAGCCAAATTATATTGTATTTTTTGTATAATAAGCAAGTCTGTCATGTTCAATTTTTTGTATTATGTTATGGATTATTATGTTTAATTTTTTGCATTATTGCTTGAAAGACATAGTATATTTCTGTATAATGAGTGCATAGTCATGGAGGCGGAAATGGATATAAAAAGAAAAGCATATAAAAAACTATTGGACTGGAAAACATCATCAGAACACTCAAAAGCTCTTATGATACAGGGAGCCAGACGAGTTGGAAAGAGTTATATTGCGGAGCATTTTGGAAAAAATGAATATCGATCAGTCATGCTTATTGATTTTTCAAGTCCTGTTGCTGGAACACTGAGGATATTTGAGGACTTTGGAAATGCATCACGGCTCGATGAATTTTTCAACCAGTTGTCGGTTCTATACTCTGTGCGTCTGTATCCACATCAGACTCTTATCATTTTTGATGAGATACAGAAATATCCAAAAGCGAGAGAGCTTATTAAGCATCTTGTTGCTGACAATAGATATGACTATATTGAGACAGGATCACTGATATCGATAAAGCAGAACGTTAAGGACATACTCATTCCATCAGAGGAGGACGTTATGGATCTGCATCCATTGGACTTTGAAGAATTTCTTCAGGCTCTTGGAGAAGATACGGCCTGGGAATACATCCGTGATAGATATGAATCAAGAAAACCTCTGGGAAATATTTTAAAGCGGATCAATGAGCTTCTGCGTCTGTATATGATAGTCGGTGGTATGCCACAGGCGGTTGACAGTTATATAAGCTCGCGAAGCTATGACACTACAGAAAAAGTTAAAAGAACGATAATACACCTTTATCGTGAAGATATAGCGAAATACGCCACAGGACATGTTGCAGAAGCACGTGCGATCTTTGATTCGATACCTGAACAGCTTTCTCATCATGAT
>Ga0256406_1000461_pt1 | contig 74330 bp, 75 predicted proteins | sample RumenRJG_03DNA_FD_185986 | JGI IMG/M metagenome (GOLD analysis project Ga0256406, IMG submission 185986) | Bovine rumen microbial communities from Lethbridge, Alberta, Canada - RJG_03 | ecosystem: Host-associated > Mammals > Digestive system > Stomach > Rumen | place: Canada: Alberta | collected... | reverse complement strand
ACTCCTGCTCGTTGGCGAGGACAGTCTCTTGGTATTTTCTCTGCTCACTGACCTCCATGTTCATGATGGAGAGCTGGAACTCCTGCTCCTTTTCCTTGCGGGCAATAATTATGGATTTGCGGATTTCTACGCCGCCCAGCACACACATATACAGACCAAAGATCACCTCCGCCTGGATATACCAGAAAGGATTGCTGTAGCCAATGCTGGTTATATAGCGGTGCAGCTCAGCTGTGCAGCCCACACTGAGCACACACATGGGAAGAATCCAGATATGCGCCGGCTTGTTGTGCCATCGCACAGTCTCATAAATCACGCCTAGTGTAAAAGAATATATGGAGACCGGCAGAATGATCTGACAGATGCGGGCACTCTGCGGGAACATAACAAGTCCCGTCAGCTGCAGGAGGAGCAGCACGGGCAGCAGTGCCATCAGAAAATGGCGCAGAAGAACCAGCAGTCTCTCACTGTGGAATTGGACACTCTTCTCGAGAAACATCTCCAGTGGAATGATCAGACTGAAGAAACAGATATAGCTCACAATGTACCAGATGTTGGGCCAGTTGAGCAGGAAGAGAAAAGCATCGCTGCTGGTGATCCCCCATCCTCCCACCAATGCGAGATGAGCACCGAGCAGAAACAGGAGCCGGCCTTTCCGGTTCTTCAAAATGACAATCGGCGAAACAGCCATCAGCAGAATGCCGGTGATGAGCATCAGCAGCCCCCCTATGAGCGTCGCTCCGTCTTTCATGAAATGCATGCGGAACAATCCGCTCTGGTTGGAGATATAAATCTTGGGGACAATGACCTCCCTTCGCGAATAAGAGGCTCTATAGTGTAGGGTCAGATGTACCTGACCCAGCTTGTGAATCGGAATCAGGCGAACTATAGTGCCAGGATCCCTCATAAAGAAAGGGCGCTCATCCTTTGCGCCGTACGCAAAGATCCGGACCTGATTCACCTCAACTGTAAGAGGACAGAAGGCTGATCTTACATCGATGTAGGTATTGCTCTCCCTGTTGTCAAAAGTGAGCTTCACCTCGACATCAGTTCCCGGCGTCAGATCCTTAATCTCTATGGGCAGCACAGCATTTCTCTCTTCGCCGCCAATGGTTACCGTGGCAGACGTTAGCTCTTTTACAGCAGCAGCGCCGCCGGCGTGATGTCCGATCTGAATATACGGCAGAGCACTTAGGATTATAATAAAGCTGATGAGCAGGATGGCTGACAGCCAGATCCAGCTGGTCCACGATTTGATTTTTTCTTTGATCTCTTCTTTGCGGATCTTTTGATCTTCCATTACCGGTTTATTCCTTTGTATAAAAAAAAGAAGAGGATTCTTTTCCCCTTCTTTCATTGTATTTCAAATCATGGAAAATGAGAAATACAGCGTCCATATTTAACAATATTTTACATGGTCCGCACAAGAAATATTACTATCCTCTTCTCCGGATGGTTTTTCCTCTTCAGTGTGATGGTCTGACTGACTCCACACCATCGCGATGGAAAAAAGGTACTGCTCATAGGCGCGCTTTGCCGCAAAAAAGCCGCGCCTGCTGATATGTGCCTGCGAGTGATCTTCCATAATAAAAGTAAGGAGATCTCTGTCAATGCTGCGGATCTTTGAGAGATTGACAAGATAGCTCTTGTGGCAGCGGTAGAAATTCTTCCCCTCAAACTTGTTCTCTTCTCCGTCGAGGGTTCCGCGGATCGTGACTTCTTCTTTGTTTTCCATATGTATGCATAGTCTCTTCCCGATCTGCTCCACATACAGGATCCGGTCAAACGGTATACGAACCTTGGAATTGCCCGTCCCCGATTCGAAATGGGGCAGCGCGTCCTTTTTCATGAATACGTACCGCAGCAGATCCTCGATCTCCTCCTTCTTAACCGGCTTTTCCAGGTATCTGGCCGCGTGAAGCCGGTAGGATTCAAGTGCGAAATCCCGGCTGGTTGTCGCAAAGGCCGTCACGACGTGGCTGTCAATGGCACGGATTCTCTCCAGTGCACTGACCCCGGTCATTCCTTCCATGAAAATATCCAGAATGAGAAGATCATATCTGCCCGGATAAAAAGCCTTCAGAAGATCCTCAGCATTTTCATATGCCTCCACCGAAACGTCATCCGCGGATTCCGTGAGCATGCCGAGCAGGCGGATGCGCTCGTCCCGGTTGTCTTCACAGATTCCTATCTTCAGTCGCTCCAATGATGCATCCTCCTTGAAAACCGGATTTTGACGCCGGGTATTTTTGCCTTTCTTTTACTGTATCACATTGCTGTTGTTATACGGTGTCGGATACGCATTCTTTTTTTCAAGGCTCTCCACACATCTTCAATAAATACAAATAAATAAGGATTTGACTTTTAGATACAAATAAATAACTGACTGCCTTGAAAAATTTTCGGACCAATTATCTCATGTAAATATACTCCCGGCCCCAAGGCACTTCTCTGCGAGGTCCGCTCGGCAGGGGACATCCGTGTCTGATGGGTCAAGTGTATTGATGCACACGCCGAAATTCCTGTAATATCCCGTGCTGTGAATAATCCTGCTGCCGCCAAGGCAGATTGCCACGTGTCCTGGAAAATAAAGCAGGTCGCCCGGTTTTCTCTTTTCAAAAGGGATGGGATGAATCGGCCAGCCGTTCACGATCTCGGCATCGCGCCAGATCAGGATGCCGCTCATCATATAACTCATGAGGGAAAGGCCCGAGCAGTCTATCCCCTGCCCTGAATGGCCTCCCCAACGATATCCGGTTCCGAGCCACTTCATGGCGTTGTCAATAATGCGGCGGCGCAGCTCTTCCTCTTTAATCTTCGGCTTTCCAACGGACAGATTCAAAGGCAGCCATCTACCCGCAAGAAGGTATCCGTCTGAATCAAGTCTTGGTGTGAGCGCATGCTCCGGGATATAGCCCTCAATGCCGCCCGCTGTCCTGATCCGGCAGTAGTGGTCTTCCGCGCGGCCCAACAGGGTCACAAAGCTCCCTCTGCTGAGTGTCCTTAGGATTGTGCCCTGCACCCTGCTCTGTGAAAGGACATCCGCAAACGGAAGATCGATCACATACAGAGGTTCCTGCTGCCGGGATTCAAGACCGCTCTCCTCAATTTCCTTGAAAGCTGCCTCGTCCATGCGAAGCCATCCCTCATAGCCGTAGTGGGTGCGGACCTTGAGGAGACCGCGATTCATATTCCCCGCGGCTTCCTGATTGACCTCAGAAATATGGTGGCAGGATTCCTGCTTCAGTTCTTTTCCCTCTGATCTTTCTGGTTCTGCCATTGGGACAGCATGGCTTTCCTGCTCCTCTTCACGGGAGAGCAGTTCTACCGCCCACCCTTCCAACACTTCATCTGTAACAGAGCTTCCCGTACTGTCGTACAGGAAACTCCTTTTCGTCATAATCCCGAATCTTCTCATATCATTTAACGAAGTCAAAGACGCGCCTCGAGATTCTCCCAATGAGTCTCCTCGCATCCTCCGACGAGTGTTCCTTCGGATCAAATTCCGACACGAATACACCGAGTTCATATTGAAGATCTCCATAGACGAAGACACCAGCGTCGTGCGCAATGTCATCGAGCTCTCCGGTCTTGTGATACAGGACCGGTCCCTCATAAATATAGCGCAGCAGCGCATCGCTGTCTCTGTTCTGCCGCAGGAGATTCAGTCCCTCCGGTGAGAGACGATGAAAGGCTGTGTAATAATCGTCCGGCGAGATGTAGTTGTTTCTGCCTGCTGCCACGGCATCGAAATCGAGCATTTTCCGCTGGCAGCTCGTACATGTCAGTCCATGCTCCGCGAAGAAGCGGTTCAGCCGGTCGAACCCAAGATAATCGATCAGCACGTTTGTCGATGTGTTGTCGGAATATGTAATCATCCAGTAGGCGAGCTCATAGAGAGACGCATCTCTTGGGCCATTGTCGAAGATCATGGAGTCGTCAAGAATATCCTTCTCTGTCACCGGAATCTTCTGCTGCGGGCTGATGTTCTTCTCTTTAAGAGTGTGTTCCAGGCAGAGGAGAATCGGCACCTTGATCATGCTCGCGGAAACAACCTGCTCATCCGCGTGCCGATCGAAGAAAAGGCGGTGTGGCAATCTGAGCCGCACCGCAACCTTTCCGGGGAACCGATCTGCCAGAGCCTGTACATCTGCCGTCATCTGCTCAAATGCACTGTCCCTGTCCATATCCGATCCTTTCTTGTGATTTCCCCCGCACTGCTGACGAACACAGTGCGGAGCAGTCTGCATAATTCATCACTTCGCCGTCACATACCCAAAGAAGGCATTGCCGCAGGAGTAAACCATCCCGTCGTAATCTGTCGAATCGAAGAGATAAGAGTCCTCTGCGTGCAGAATCGGTGCAACCGGCACATCCTCTGCAAGGATCGACTCGCACTCATCATAGTCCTTCCAGGACTCCGCCGCATCTGTCGTGGAGATGGCTTTGTTGTATGCCTCATCATACTTATCATTCGAGTACTTGGCATCGTTCTGTCCGGTGGTCATCGTATAGAGCATGTTGGAGACATCCGGATAATCCATATACCAGCCAAAGTAAGCGATATCGTAATCGCCGTCCGATCTTGCGCTGAAGAAATCGTCCACCGTCTCAACAGTGACGGAATCGATGCCCAGCTGATCCTTCCAGTCGGAGACAATGGCCTCAGCAACAGTCTTTCTGGAATCGTTGTTGACAATGTAGCGCAGAGCCGGGAAGCCCTTGCCGTCCTCATAGCCAGCTTCCTTCAGAAGCTCCTTGGCCTCCTTGCAGTTCTCATCGTAGTCATCGCCAAACCACGGCGTCACCGTGGAGTTGAATTCCTTGCCGCTGTCATCCTGCAGACCCGAAGGCGTGTAGGTCGTTGCCACTTCATCGTTCAGGCCTCTGATATTGATGATGCGGTCGCGGTCGATAGCAAGAGAGAGGGCCTTTCTGACCTTCGCATCCTTGAGCACCTCATTGCCGCCGTCGCCGAGGTTGAACATTGCGCAGTAGGTGTTGTAGCCGGATACAAAGTGCAGATCATCATCGCCGAAGCTGTCGGCCTCTTCCTCAGGATAGGACGCTGAGAAAATAACATCGCCCGACCTGTACGAGTTCGCCATGGTGGAAGGATCGCTCATCAGCTCCCAGTTGATCGTGCCGACCGTGATGTTGGACGCATCGTAGTAGTCGTCCCTCTTTGTCAGCACCATCTCCTGCTGATGCGTCCAGCTGCTGAGTGTATAGGCGCCGTTGTACACCGCCTTGTCCGGATCTGTCGCATAGGAATCGCCGTACTTCTCCACATAATCCTCGCGGACAGGATAGGAGGACGGGAACGCCAGAAGACTGTCCAGATAGGAGCAGGGATTTGCGAGGGTGACAACGAGTGTCTTGTCGTCCTTCGCCTGCGCGTCCTTGATCACATCGAGGAAGGAGCTGTAGTCCTCACCGCTCTCCTTCAGGTATTTCCAGCCATAGACATAATCTGCTGCCTTCACGGGCTGACCGTCGGACCAGGTGATGTCGTCGCGCAGCGTAAAGGTGTAGGTCAGGCCGTCATCACTCACCTGCACATCTTTTGCTTCGCCCGGGACGATCTTGCCGTCCTTGTCGAGCTTATACAGGCCCTCATAAACATGGCGGCACAGAGACAATGCATTGAGCGTGCCCGCCTTTGCGGTATTCAGCTCCATGGAGTCCTCGGAGCCGTCCGTGATGGAAATCGTGAGGTCATCTCCGCCTGCTGATGCTGTCTCAGTGGATGCCTCACTGCTGCCGCTCTCCGCCGGTGCCGCTGTGCTCTGCGCACTGCCGGAACCGGAACTGCTCCCGCACCCTGCGAGCAGTCCTGCTGTCATAACTGCCGCCAGCATTACACTCATCAGTCGCCTGTTGTTCATAATACCCTCCTCCCGCCGCGTTCAAGCGGCCTCTCCGGGGCAATGCATATAGTTTGTCTGTACCTGCCCCGTGTGATTCTGTGCGCGGCCCCCTGCGGCCGCTCTCGCAGATACTCCATTTTTCCGGCCGAACCGGTTCTTTCTGAAAGCAATACTGCCTCGAGGGGCGCGCACTGTTTTCAGATCTCCTCTGTCCGTCAGGAACCTTGTCAGCGCTTCTTCATCTTCGGATCGAGCGCATCGCGCAGGCCGTCTCCGAAAAGATTGAAGGACAATATGATAAGGCTGATCAGCGCAGCCGGAAAAATCATTCGGTAGGGCGCTTTTACGATTCCGCCCAGGGCATCCGAAGTGAGGGAGCCGAGGGAGGCCATCGGTGCGGATACACCGATGCCGAGGAATGACAGAAACGCCTCTGTGAAAATAGCGGACGGAATCTGCAGCATCACCGTCGCAATCAGCTGTCCCATACAGTTCGGGATCAGATGCTCGCGGATCAGCCAGCCATTGTCAGCGCCGAGCGCCTTCGCCGCCGTCACAAACTCAATATTCTTCAGCTGCAGCACCTGGCCTCTGACAATTCTCGCCATGCCGACCCAGTACAGACACCCATACACAATGAAAATAGCGATCAGGCCGGATCCTATCTTCTGCAGCGGATGGAAAAATGGCACATTGTTCACCAGATTCGTGAGCGGCTGGTCGATGACGAGCTTGATCACGACGATGAGAAGGATCTCCGGAACCGAGTAGATAATATCGATGATTCTCATCATGACGGTATCTACCTTGCCGCCGGCAAGTCCCGAGATCGATCCGTAAATGGAGCCGATCACCAGCACGATCACGGCGGAGACAACGCCGACCAGAAGCGAAATTCTGGTGCCGACCATGCAGCGCACCATCAGATCCCTTCCCAGGCGGTCCGTGCCGAAGGGGTGCGCGGCGCAGGGCCACATATTTTCATCGCCGTGAACCTGCTGATCGTAGGTGTAGGGACTAAGGAACGGTCCTACGATAGCAAAGAGCGCCATCAGAATGATCACAAAGAGGGCCGCCATGGCGATTTTGTTCTGGCGGAGCCTGCGCCAGCTGTCCCTCCAGAAGCCGACGCCGTCTGTGAGCTCGCGTTTGTCTTTGTAATAGTCCGCGGGGAGCGGATCGAAGTCCCCCGGCTGGAGCGCTATGGGAATATCTATTGCTTTTGCTGCTGTCATTGATTTTTCCTTCATAACTTAATGCGCGGATCCACGATCTGATACAGGATGTCGCAGATCATATTCATCGTAATGATAAGGGCTGCGTAGAAAATCGTGACGCCCATAATCATCGTGTAATCCCTCGCGCTGATCGCGTTGACGAAATACCTGCCAAGTCCCGGCACATTGAAGACTGATTCCGCCACGAACCCGCCCGTCAGGATAGATGCTGTGAGGGGTCCCAGGTAAGTGATGATGGGAATCAGGGAATTCTTCAGCGCATGCACGAAAATGACGGTGGCTTCGCTCATTCCCTTGGAGCGCTCTGTTTTCAGATAGTCCTGGCCGAGGACCTCGAGAATGCTGGCCCTCGTCAGCCGGATCAGGTAACAGGTCGGGTAGATGGCGAGGACGATGATCGGCATCACCTCGCCGCCGGGTTTGCCGTAGGAGACCGGCAGAAGCCGGAGGTTCACGGCCAGCACCAGCATGAGAACCGCCGCAAGGACGTAGCCGGGGATCGAGATGCCGACTGCGCTGACCACTCTGATGACGCCGTCGGGCGTGCGGTCCTTGAAGAGGCCCGCGATGCAGCCGACCGGGATGCCGATCAGAATGGCGAGGATCAGAGCCTTCAGGCCCAGCTGCATGGAGACGAGGAAGGACTCCGTCACAATGGTTGTGATATCTCTTCCCTTCTGCATCACATAGCTGGTGCCCATGTCTCCGTGCAGGAGAAGATTCTTCATGTAGTTGATGTACTGAACCCAGACGGGCTTATCCAGACCGTATTTGGCGATCAGTGCCGCTCTGGTTTCTGCTGTTGCCTTCTCCGACATGAACGGATCGCCAGGCACAAGATTCATCAGGAAGAATGTGATGGTGACGATCACCAGGAGGCTGAAGGCAGCCAGGAGGATTCGCTTTACGATTTTTTCGAACAGTGCCATATGTGAATTCTTCTTTCTGTATATCGATACAGCGCATCGGACGGATACAGATCCTGTCTGTCGATGCAGCGATCCGGACAGATACAGCTGCCGGATAAAATTCTGCAGAACCGATATAAAGCAAACTTTCCGGATTTTCTTATCAGGTCTTCTGCAGCTCCACACACGCCGCAAAATGCCCCGGCCGGATCTCCCGCATCTCCGGGAACTTCTCCGCACAGGCCGCACAGGCCTTCGGGCATCTCGTGCGGAAGGGACATCCACTCGGCGGGTTGAGGGGTGAAGGAACCTCGCCCTCCAACATGATGCGGTGTCTCTTCGCGCTCTCATCCGGATCCGCGACAGGGATGGCGGACAAGAGACTTTGCGTATACGGATGCAGAGGATTGTCATAGAGCTCCCTGCTCTCCGCCAGCTCCATCAGGTGTCCCAGATAGAGCACCGCGATATGTGTACTGATGTGCCGCACAACGGAGAGGTCATGGGCAATGAAGAGGTAGGTGAGGTTCTGCTTCCTCTGCAGCTCCTCCAACATGTTGATCACCTGTGCCTGAATGGAGACGTCCAGCGCCGACACCGGCTCGTCGAGCACGATGAATTCAGGCTTCACGGCGAGCGCCCGCGCGATGCCGATGCGCTGCCTCTGCCCGCCGGAGAACTCGTGCGGATAGCGGTTGTAGAACTCCTCCGAGAGTCCCACCATCTCCATGAGGCGCAGGATTCTCTCCTGCCGCTCCTCCTTCGTCTTGCACATCTGGTTCAGATCCAGTGCCTCACCGATGATGTCAGAGACCGTCTTTCTGGGATCCAGCGATGCATACGGATCCTGAAAGATGATCTGCATCCTCTTTCTGTATGGCTTCATGTCAGCGTTGTCGATCCGCTTTCCATCGAAAATAATCTCGCCCGCAGTCGGCTCGATCAGCCGCAGGATGCAGCGGCCGAGCGTTGTTTTCCCGCAGCCGGACTCGCCGACAAGACCCAGCGTCTCACCCCTTCGGATCTGAAAACTCACGCCGTCCACCGCGCGCACGCTTGCCTTTCTGAACCACCCTTGCTTGACCTCGTAATATTTGCAGAGGTTCTTCACCTCAAGAAGAATTTCTTTACTCTCTTCCATACTCTCTTATTGACCACCGGCGCCGGTTCTGCGGCGCCGCGCATCCTTATACTCTCTTCCGGTCCCCGGATTCCGATACTCCGGCGTCGTCTGTCCTTATTCCTGCTTATCCCCGGATTCCGGTTCTCCAGCGCTCCTTACCCTCATGCTCTCTTCTTATTCTCAGATTCCGATTCTCCAGCGCCGCCTGTCAGTTTCCTGTACTCCTGGAAGCACCTCACCAGGTGTCCGCCGCCTGCATCCATCGTCGGCGGATCGAGGCGCGCACATATTTTCATGGCGTAAGGACATCGCCTTGCAAAAGCACATTCGCTGCCAAGTGTTGCCATCTCAGGCGGATTGCCCTTGATCGGGATGAGCGGCGCGTCGGGGTCGCCTGTCACGGACGGAATGGACTTCAGGAGCCCCTCCGTGTACGGATGGCGGTGATCGTAGAAGATCTTTCTCTTGTCGCCCGCCTCCACGATCTCGCCTGCGTACATCACGAGGATCCGGTCGCAGATGTCCGCCACAACGCCCAGATCATGCGTTATGAAAATAATCGACATCCCGATTTTGTCTCTCAGGCTCTTCAGGAGATCGATGATCTGCGCCTGAATGGTCACATCCAGCGCCGTCGTCGGCTCATCCGCGATCAAAATTTCCGGATCGCACGAGAGCGCCATGGCGATCATCGCTCTCTGCCGCATGCCGCCGGAGAACTCGTGCGGATATTGGTCGAGACGCTTCTCCGGCTGGTTGATGCCGACGAGCTTAAGGAGCTCAATCATGCGCTTCTCCCGCTCGGCGCTGCCAAGTGTGGTGTGTTTTTTCAGGGACTCATTCATCTGGTACCCGATCGTGAACAGCGGATCCAGGCTCGTCATGGGGTCCTGGAAAATCTCAGCGATCCTGCTGCCTCTGATCTTCTGCATATCTCTGGGATGGAGCTTCAGGATGTCCTTTCCCTCAAAGAGAATCTGTCCTCCCTGAATCACTGCATTCTCCGGCAGAAGTCTCATGATCGCGTTCGTCGAGATGGACTTGCCGCTTCCCGACTCGCCGACGATCCCCAGCACCTCGCCCTTTTTCAGGCTGTAGCTGATGCCCCGGATGGTGGGGACGACCTTGCCGCCGATGCGAAAGCCGATCCGCAGGTCCTTTACCTCAAGGACGGTCGGGGATTCCGTTTTATCTTCTTTCTTTCCTGTCATGAAACTAAATTCCTCAGTCCTGATTTTTTCTTTGTTCTCAGTCTTTATTTTCTGCTCTCACATTCTGCCGCTTCTATTTGAACCATCCGTTTTCATGAAACTGCAGGTTCATGTGTTGAGGTTCCTGCTGCAGTTTTATTTTCAGAACTGGTTCGCGTATTCACTGCCACTCCCGCAGCCAGCGGATGTGGTCCTCCGCGATGCCCTGGATGCCAAGGCCCGGCGCATCCGATACTGTGATGCGCTTCTCATTGAAGACGGCGCCTCCCTGCACAGGATCCTCCGAGCATAGAACTGGTCCATCAAGATCGATTTTGGTGATGATCTTTCTCGCGCAGGCCAGCTCCACTGCTGCATTCACGGAAACTTTGGCCTCCAGCATGCAGCCCAGCATGCACTCCATGCCGTACACCTGCGCCGCCGAAGCGATCTGCAGGGCAGGTGTGATGCCGCCGCACTTCATGAGCTTGATGTTGATCATGTCGGCTGCGTGGTACTGCATGATGCGCAGTGCATCCTTCGGTGTGAAAACTGATTCGTCCGCCAGCACCGGCACATCGCTCTCTCTTGTGACTGCCTGCAGTCCTTCGAAATCATCCGCCGGCACGGGCTGCTCCACCAGTTCCAGGTCCAGGCCCAGGTCCTGCATCTGGTTGAGGATGCGGACAGCCGATCTGGCATTCCATGCCTGATTGGCATCGATGCGAATGCGGACCTTCGGTCCCACAGCCGCCCGTACCTCCTTTAGTCTCTCGACATCCAAGGAGGGGTCTGCGCCGACCTTGACCTTCAAAGTGTCATAGCCGCGGTGAATGGCATCAACGGCATCCCTGGCCATTGTCTCCGGATCTCTAACGCTGATCGTGATGTCTGTAGTCAACTCTCTCCTTGCTCCGCCGAGGAGCCTGTATACAGGAATCTTCCACAGCTGGCCGTAGAGATCATAGAGAGCCATATCCGCAGCCGCCTTCGGGCTGGAATTATGTACCATGCATTTCTGCACGTCGTTTGTCAGATCTTCAAAATTGCTGATGTCTTTCCCAAGAAGTGTTTTGCTGATGTGGTCCGAAACAGCTCCGAGGATGGAATCTGTGGTATCTCCCGTAATCACGCCTGTAGGCGGGGCTTCGCCCCACCCCTTTGCGCCGGTGTCAGTTTCAAGGACGATGATGACGTCCTGAATGCTGTCCACCCTGCGCAGCGCTGTGCAGAAAGGGACGCGCAGCGGCACGGATAGAATGCCTGCACGGATTTTCGTTATTTTCATGATTAGTTTTCCCCCGTTTAAATAACAGCAAAGGGCAGCCGTCGCTAAGCGACAGCTGCCCCGCTGTTAGGATTTTCTATATCTATATGTTGTATACAATTATACAGTCAATATGTTCTCTGTCAATTGTTTTTCCCCGTCGCCGGTCTCAATAATCGCCCTGATTTCCTCAGGCGCGGTAATCTCGCGGTCCTTTCTTCTCATCGTATTCCTTTCCAATATCATCCTTCCCCGCCTGGAACTGAAATCACTCATCTTTACAAATGAATGCTGCAGTCTGCGTCTATCTTCTGCTCCGTATCTCCTCTGACACCCGCAGGAATTCCTTCGTGCCGTCGATATACTCCTTATAGACCAGCTCCGCTGTTTTTCCATGAAAGGCGGCGCACAGGCCGCACATATCACAGTCCGCAATACACGGAAATTTGTCCTTGATGAACTGCTCGCGCTCTTCGCGGGTTGACACCGCAATCATTGGTGCATCCATTATTTCCTCTCTGTGCCGCGTTTTCTGCGGCATCCCGAGGCGAAATCCGCGAAGGCGGTTTTGCCTCGGGAATCAGGCAATCGATGACGCTTTGCGGCATCGACTGCTATTGTCAGCTCATGCATCGGCATGAGCTGACAATAAACTATCCTCTTACCAGGCCGCGGTGATACTCCATGTTAATCTCGGCGATCTCTTTCTTGCCGTCGATGTAGTCCTGATACATTCCCCAGGGGCTTCCGCCGCCCAGCCAACATGAGGAGCAGTTCTCGCATCCGCTCCCGCCGCAGTCCAGCGACTCCCGAATAATCTCTTCTCTTTCCTTCTGCGTTGTATCCTTAATCAGAATGCTTCTGAATTCCATAGCTGCCGCTTCCTTTCTGGCTGCATCTGTCATTACTTTCCTTTATTGTACTCCATACGGCACTATTATTAATAGGCATAATAAAACGGCTACCCGACTCTTGGAGGATTAGGCAGCCGTTTCATTTGGTAATATAATCGCCGGGTCAGATGGATGAGGCCCATCTTGCCGACTTCTTGATATCTATATCATAGCATATTCTGTCAATAATCCAACTGATTTATTCCACAGCGGAAGAATCGATATCATCCTTTGTCATCGTGAATGTCACTTTCTTATTGTTCCAGAAACTCGGCGCATAGCTGATCTCAAAAGTCTTGAAATCCTTCGGAACCTGGAAGCAGATCACACCATTCATCTTCTTGCCCGCAGCCACATCCCCGTCGAGCTGACTGATCCCATCCCATTCAGGCGCCTGATATCCAAAAACGTCCTGTGTCAGAGAGTAATCATCGCAATACGCCTCAAAAGACACCGCAGAGCTCACTGCAATATCATCTGAAGACTGATTGTCGATATCAAAGATTAAGCCCAGAAAATACTTGCCGTCGTCAGGCTTCGCAAGCTGCCCGTCACCGTTGGACAAAACAGCAGAAGAAAGCTTCACCTGCACGCCGTCGAAGTCTGCTGTATCTCCAATGCCAAATGTCGTGGATTCCTTTTTTGCACCTTCTTTTGCCGAATCATCTTTCTTTGCCGTTTCAGCAGAAGCAGACTGATCAGTATCAGATGCTTTTGCTTTATCGTCCGTTGCAGAGGCTTTTGACGTCTCTGTGGATGCACTTCCAGTGTCCGCTGTCTGTACCTTCTTCGGCTCATCACTGCCGCCGGATGCTGCGCCGATAATCGCCAATACAACTACTGCAATGATCACCCACTTCAGCCAGCCGCCGCTCTGCTTTTTCCGGCAGTTCGGGCAGATCTTCGCATCCGCAGGAATCTCCGACTTGCAGTATTTGCAGATTTTCGTCTTACTCTCACCAGAATTACTATCGCTTGCCATAACCAATACCTCCCTCCAAAACTCTAGTGTTATCGCAAATGTTGATAATGCCTTCTGAAAGAATCACCCCTGTTCTTCCTTCAAAAAGTACTTTACATATATGGCAAGCTTATACAAAAAATGCATTCTATTGGTGTCCCCGCAGGACACAGTACAGTCACTGCTGCGCTTGAAGATTATTGCTTCAATACACCTAATTAAGCTGCATTATACAAATTCATGCTGGTCATCGCTTCCAAATGAAGATCTTTACCTCAATGAATTGCCATCAAAACCGTGCGCTCGATCAGCACACACACGAATGTCCATCCGCAGACAATCTCCGTCAGGCAGAGAAAATACCCAAGGCCCCGCACCCATTTTCCAACGCCTGTCATCAGCGGCATCCGGTGCCAGATCCCGCTCCAATCCGTGAAGAGGTCAACCAATGAGAGCTCTAATCCCAGCACACAGATACGATTCAGCCAGAGATCGGCAGTCTTCGCGGCATCGGCAACAGGCCCGGTCACATTCAGGCTAAATGCCAGGCCGACAAGGAAGCAATAGCCAAAGATGGCCGTGAGCATTTTCCATGGCTTGTGGGAGCGAAAGCCCGGAATCGGCCAGAATTTATTAAGATTCGTTCCACCGCACTGTTCCGGCAGCTCCCGCATCAACTCCTGCACACTCTGGTACCGGTTCTTCGGATCCAGCTGCGTCGCCTTCTCCGCGATGCGCTGCATTGCCTCATCCTCCGGGAACATATCGCGGATCATGATCCCAAGGCCGTAAATATCTGTGCGGACGTCACATTTTCCAAAACCATACTGTTCTGGTGCAGCGCTCCCCTTCGTCCCGATCAGAACTGTATCCTTCACCTCGGTCGCATCGTAGACCTTCGCCGCATCGTAGTCGATGATTTTCACGGTCCCGTCGTCTGTCAGCATGACGTTCGTTGTTTTCAGATCGCGGTGAATGATCGGCGGATTGGCGCCATGCAAAAAGGAGAGCCCCTCGCAGATCTGCCGGATGACGTCTCCTTTGGCCGCTTTATCCAGCATCCCATTCGCCAACAGATAGTCGAGCGTGAAACCAGAGATCAGCTCCTCGATGACTGTCAGCTCTCCATCTTCCTCCCAGAATGCGTGTACACGGGGAATGTGCGGATTGGGATGCTCCTGCAGATATGCGAAGACCCGCTTATTGAAAACATTGAGCGTCTTGCGCATATAAATCCGCCCGGAAACGGTATCCTGCACAAGGGCATATTTACCCCCGTCCTGATGATATAATTCCTTGTAGAAGCCTTTTTCGCACTGCGTTTTCAGAACACTCATGAGAAAATGATATGACAGATAAGAAAGAATTGACAACCCGCACCCTTGAAAATGAAATTCTGAATGTCGATGACCAGGAATCCCTCGATCGGTTCCTCGGACAATTGGACCATGCGAAGGCATTTGCGTCCTTCATCGATTATTTTCATTCTCTGGAGCAGGTTCGGGAACAGTCTGATGCGGATCTGTGCCGAAAGAGCGGAATCGAGCGCACTTACTGCTATCACATCCTGAATGGGACCAAAGTCCCAGGCCGGGATAAGATCATCCGCCTCTGCATTGCGGCGGGCCTCGATGAGACGCAGACGCGCCGTGCGCTGGAGGCCGGCAAATCAGCTCCCTTCTACGCAAAGAGTCGCCGCGACGCGGTCATCCGCTATGCGATCCGGCAACACCTATCCGTTGTCGACACGGACATCCTGCTCGAGGATTATGGGTTGGAAAGACTGGAATAAGCCTTACTGTACAACTACACCTACAGCTATCACGTTGGTAGTTTGCATTATGCGCAAATGAAAACGGCTACCCCGATCTTGGTGGATTAGGCAGCCGTTTCATTTAGCAACTTATTCTCCGGATCAGATGGATAGGCCCCATCTTGCCGACTTCCTGATACCTGCTTCATAGCATATTCTGTCAATAATCCAACTGATTTATTGCAAAGAAGTTGACTCTTAATGATATGTTGAATAGCTGTAATGTTCTACTCGTTTTTCCTCTCCTCGGAGCCATGAAGGCTTTCTTCCTCATGTTTCTCTAAGAGTCTGCTGAATCTGGCCAGGTAGGCGTCCTGAATTTTCCTCATTGAACTAACATCCGGCAGATGAAACAGCGTTTTGATCAGCCACACCATCACGATAAAGACAAGGACAGGAATGACACAGGTCGTCACCATATAGATGGCAACAACATCGATGAAGTCACTCAGAAGATTCTCCACCTTATTCAGAAGTGCCTGGCTGCCTCCGTTGATCTTCGAAATGAACTGACTCCACGGGCTGTCACTGTCCGTGTCATCCGTGCGCTCCGCCGTTCCATTGATCGCAGTCGAATTCTCTGCTGCAGAATCCACGGTCTGTTGAATTTCTGTCTGATACTGATTTTCGATCATGTTGGAGGCAACAATGCTGATTGGTACAAGAGTCCCGAGAATGATGCCCAGTGCAATCAGCCGTTTGCCAATTTCTGTCAGCCTTGCGCCGGCGTAATCACCCATGCCGATCAGAACAAGGCCAACGGGTATCAGTATTTTGAAAACGAGCCACCCCGCAATTGTCACCAGAAACTTCTCCGCATAGATTACGCACAAAATAACAATAAACCACCCGGACAGATCCACAAGCTTAGTGGCAACCGGTGTTCCGAAATCTCCCGGCACCAGTGTGAGAGCTGCAGATGCTCCTGTAGCGCCAGCAGTCATTTTCTCTACTGCAGCCTTCTTAGCATCGAGTGACGCTGTGAAATAAGAATATGTCTCCGGCTTCGAAAAAAAGCTCCCCAGTACAACTGCGCACGCAGCAGCGCCGATCAGAAGGGCTGCAAGTTTGATCCATGCTCCTTTTGTCATTTTCTCTGTCATAGCTCTTCTCCCCCTTTAATCCGCAAATTCCACATTCACTGCATATGAAGAATCGATCTGCTGGATGATCGGCTGATAGATTTCCCAAACACTCATGACGGCCATCTTATCCGCATTGTCCTTTGTCTTTTCCTTTGAGAGCTTCTCCCTCATATTCTTTGTGACATCCTGCTGCGCTTTGATCATCGATTCAGGCTTTACTTTCAGATCGCCAAGCGAGAAGATTCCGTCGTGCTGTGTCTCCTGTGCCTGCGTTTCATCCGTATTGAGCTCGAGCTTCTCCTCCACATGCGGGATACAGATAGTCACGATCTTATTTCCCTGATTGACTGTTACATCAGCGTCGGTGAGCGGACTCAGATCCACTGTATAGGTAGCCGTCCCGGAATACTTGATATACATGGTCTTTTTATCCAGATCAAAGGGAAGAATTCCCTTATCTTCCAACTTGGTGACATCTGACACCTCTTGCACAAAGACCTCCAGCTTCTTTGTGCGTTCAGAGCTTCCCAGTACTGCCTCCTGCATGTACAGCGTGATATTCTTATCATTCTCCAACTGTTCCTTTGTCTTCCAGAAGCCGTCATCCTCATGCACTGCCGTCTGCGTCTTTGATGCTCCGCCTTTGCCAATCGTGCCGAACGCATAGGCGATAATCAGCACCAGAGCTGCAACGCAGAGGATAACCGGCAGGACCGCTGTTCTCCCATTATTCTCCTTTTTCATTCCCATTCTCCCCTCATATAAAAATATAATGTCTGTTCAGCTCGCCATCCATCTTTGCACCTGCGGCAGCATACAATTGTCAGGCGCTGCGACAGCCGCGAAATCTGCTGACTGTTTAAAGATACTATAGATTCAACGAAATTTCGCGAAAATTTCATGTCCTCTCTTGAAGGAGGAATGCAGTGCACATTTTCCGATACAGAAAAGACGAATATAGGAAATTTACACTGCTGATTTCACATGAATTACACAGGTAACAATGACAGGATCGATCCGGTAGAATCAGTCTCAGAGGGGAGAGTCCATTCGGGCATTTCTCCTGCGGGTGCCGCTGAGGACACGGCAATGGGTATAGTTATGGCGAACCGTTCGGAATACTACTGTGATCTGTATCGCGAAATGGCGGAACTGATCGGAGATACTGCCGTGCGCAAATTGTGGAAGGTGTATGGCGGTCTCTCCGTTTCATTTCCGACGCGGCTCTATTCCAGCACGTACCGGCGCGCATTCATCCAACAACACATGGATGACATGAAGCCGGCTGCGATTGCACAGGAGCTTCAGTTGACCGAGCGGCGCGTTCGCCAGATTATGCGGGAAATCCGGCAGGAGAACGGAGAAGCCAGAGAACACTTTTGAATGTCAAAAAGGGGGAAAGGTTATGAGAGCAAAGGGGTTATTTTCAAAGTCAGTTGCCATGGGGGCTGCAATTTTTCTAGCTGCATCTCTTTCATTTACGCTAAATGCCTGCGGCAAATCGGGTTCCGGCAGTTCCGCAGCCGCACAGACAGACAGTTCTACTGACAGTTCCAACGAAGAAAGTTCAGTCAGAAACTCTGCAGAAAGTGTTTCAACTGAAAGCTCCAGTGGCAAGGAAGATGCCGACACATCCGGCGTGAACCCTGAATTAAAGGCAACACTCGACGCCTATGAAAAGATCATGGACAAGTACTGCGACTTCATGGAGAAATACAAAAATGCCAGCTCCACCGACGCACTCTCCATGCTGGGTGACTACAGTGAGATGCTGCAGGATTACACTGATGCACTGACATCCTTAGAAAAAATCGACACCACCAAGCTCTCAGCTGCTGACTATAAGTACTACATTGAAGTCACGACTCGCGTCACTAAGCGGCTTGCCGATGCCGGTGTTGATGCCTCGCAGTAGTTCGGCATTCCATCCGCCAATAAAGAATCCAGGTGTCAATGGTGATCATTCGCTGTATCCGGCATCTCTTCCGAAGAACTCCGGTAACACGGATAAAAGCATGATGAGATGCTGATCAGATAACAACAATTTTTTTCTTATCAGGAGGGTCAAAAAATGGAATCCAATGCAAATCACGGTAAAGCGGTTGCCAGTCTTGTCCTGGGAATCGTCGGTATCCTGTTCTGGTTTTCTGGAATGGGGTCGATTATTTCCATCGTCGTCGGTATCATCGGAATAGTTCTCGCCTCTCAGGCGAAGAAGGCCGGGAATACCGAGGGAATCAGAACGGCAGGCTTTGTTCTGTCGATCATTTCACTGGTCGGCGGCTCTGTCATCTTCATTGTCCTCATACTGGTTGTCGGGAGCCTTTCCATTGTTGGTGCCAGCTATGGTTCATTTCTTGGTTCATTTCTGAATGCACTGGAGTAACGGCCCACACAGCAACATTTCTCTTTCATAGGAATAAAATACAGGCGATATACTGACCAGTTGCCACGCGCATATAAAAAGGGCAGTCGCACCAGATGACAAATTCATCCGATGTGACTGCTTCTTGTTATTTTATTCTGCTAATGATTGGCGAAGAACGGCCCGGCATTCTGTAACAACGCCTACCGGATAAAGTTCGTCGCATTGTACTCCACCGCTGCCGGCTGCATAATACCGGCCTTCTTCCCGGCATCAATGCACTTGAGGAGCCAGGCCATGTTCCTGCCGAGCTGCCTCATGATCCCGACGCCTTCTTCGTCCTTCAGGACATCTGCAGGCGTGGAGCCGTGCACCATCGGCCAGTAAGACGAAGAAACGAGCGGCATCTCATTGATGGTCGGGTACTTGGCCAGTACATCGAGAGAAGACGTTGTGCCCGCTCTTCTTGCGGAAGTCACAACCGCTGCGGGCTTGCAGCGCAGCTCTGCCACGGCTGCACCAAAGAGACGGTCCAGAACCATCTGACTCTCTCCGGAAGGAGATGCATAATACACCGGTGCACCGAAAACAAAGCCGTCCGCACCGGCCGCTTTTATTTTCAGATCTTTGATGCACGCGCTGAGGGCGTTTGCCCCATCCATCGCCGCCTTGCCGACGAAGACGATCTCGGAATCGATCCCTTCTTCGCGCAGTGCCTCTGCCACAATCGAGAGCGCCGTGTATGTGCAGCCGCGCTCTCTCCTGCTGCCGTTAATCATCAGAACCTTCATATGTGTATCCTCCTTGCGGTTTACCTTCTCTTTCGCGCTGATTCCCGTTCGGGCATCTCTGCGGCCGGAATCCATTCGGTTATCTTCCCTGTCGAAATTCGTCAGGTCATCTGCGTTGTCGGCAACTGTTAAGTCCCCGTCACTATCTGCATCCATCAGATCCTCAACCTTTTCCCTGACAAGATCCAGATCCGCCGGGAGCCACTCCACATCGTAGAGATGTTCGGCGTCCAGCCATCTCGCCGCCTCATGCTCGAGAAGCTCGAGATGCCCCTCCTTCACGCGGCAGAGATAACACCGCAGCACGATGTGAAACTTCGGGTAGTCCTCCTCAATCGTATCGAGGAGCCGAACGACCTCTACCGTCGTATTGAGCTCCTCGCGGATCTCCCTGACAATCGCGTGTTCAGGCGTCTCGCCGGGCTCCACCTTTCCGCCCGGAAACTCCCATCCGTCCTTGAATTCGCCATATCCGCGCTGCGTGGCAAAGATCTTTCCATGATCTAAGATGACCGCGCAGACTACATTCTTAATGTCCATTTTCTGCATCTCCTTAGTCCGATTCTACCATTGCAGCTATTGATTCGCACCATCTTTTGTTACAGGGAATGATTCACCGACAGAGTGAACCGACGCTCAAAAAAGGATGTCTCTGTTGTCAACAGAAACATCCCCCATTTATCTTATTCCCTGACACTAATCTTCGGACAAAGATCAGTTCTCTTCCAAAGACGTTCTTGCAGGACATCAGCCTTTCGCATTCTCAAGAAGAAGCTAGCCCAGCATCTTCTCTGTCGCCGCCTTCAGCTCCTTCGTCGCTTTGAAAACATCTGCCTGCGCGAAGATCGCACTGATCACCGCAACGCCGACGATCCCGGTGCCCTTCAGTTCGCCCACATTGTCCTTCGTGACGCCGCCGATCGCAATGACAGGAATGTCAACCGCCTCGCAGATCGCCTTCAAGGTATCCCTGGAGACAAGAGTAGCATCGTCCTTGGTGCCTGTCGGGAAAACTGCGCCGACGCCGAGGTAATCCGCGCCGTGCGCCTGCGCCTTCAGCGCCTCCTCCACTGTGGAAGCCGAAACGCCGATGATCTTGTCCGGTCCCAGCATGCTCCGTACATCTCCGGCCTCCATGTCACTCTGTCCGACATGCACGCCGTCCGCATCGATCTCCTTGGCCAGCTCCACATTGTCATCCAGAACAAAAGGAACATTCCACTGGTGACAGAGCTTCTTCAGCTCCACCGCCTCCTCATGAAAATGTGCCTCGTCCAGATCCTTCTCGCGCAGCTGCATGAAGGTTGCACCGCCCTTCAGTGCCTCCTCCACCTGCGAATACAGCGTCTTTCCATGAAGCCATCTGCGGTCCGTGATCGCATAGGTCAGCAAGCTCTCTTTTGTGCAGTTCATTATGAAAACCTCCTCTGAAGCTTCTCTCTCATTTCAGTGAAAGATCGATACGCTTCATCTGTCAATGCGCAGATCTCCTGCCAGCGGTCTGCATAGACCGGCTCGGCCATTCCAATCGTATAGAAGCCCGCCGCATGCGCTGTGTGCAGTGAAAACGGCGCATCTTCGATGACGGCGATGTCTTTTGGCTGTATGGAAGTGTTAAATGCCTCCAGACACAGCAGATAGATATCCGGTTTCTCCTTACTAATGCCGAATGTCTCCGTGCTGAATAAATTTTCAAAAAAAGGCAGTGCACCGAGCCTTCCAAGGCACGCTCTTGCGAGCGTCTCATCCGTGGCAGTAGCGACAATCATCCGGACCCCGTGCGCCTGCAGGAACTGCAGAAGCGGCAGTGCGCCCTCCTTTAGCGGAATATCCTCGCGGTAGTGCCGCTCGATCAGACCATTCATCTGTGCGGCGATTTCTTCCGCGCTCTCCGGAAAGCCAAACCATTCCTTGAACAGGGCGGAGCTCTGCAGAAGCGTCATCGTCTCAATTGGTGCCAACTGCTCCTTAGTCGGATGAATGCCGCGCCCTCCCAGATACTCCGTCGCGAGCCGATCCCAGTACGGCATCGAATCGATGAGTGTGCCGTCCATGTCGAATATTGCGAATTGCTTCATAACCTTACAGGCATCTCCTCAACCTTGATGCGTGCATCCACCATCTCCGGCGTCATATTGAAAACAGCGTCGATGAGGTCCGTCCGAAACGTCGCATTTCCTGTCCCCTTCAGCAGGCGCTTCTCCTCCGCGATGTCTCCTGCGATGCCCATCACTGCCATGTTGGAGATACAGGCGCGCAGCGGATCTGTGCGGTCCGCCCCTGTAAAGGCGCCCAGCATGGACGTGCACATACAGCCGCTCCCCGTGATTCGCGACATCGTCGCGCAGCCATTGGCGATCAGAAAAATCTTCTGCCCGTCCGTCACGATATCCTTCTCGCCGGAGACAATAATGACCGTCTTTAATCGCGCGGCCAGCGCAGCCGCCTCGCGCGCAAACGCAGCGCGGTTGGCATCCGTAATCGTATCCGCGGCGCTCACATCCACGCCCGCGCCACTCTTCTCACCGGTCATCAGGAAGCGGATCTCAGAGGCATTTCCCCGGATCGCAGTGAAATGGATGTGACGAAGGAGCTGTGCCGAGACATCCCGCCGAAGCGCCGTGCTGCCGCACGCCACGGGATCAAGGCATACCGGAATTCCCAGTTCATTAGCATGCTCACCGGCGACAATCATGGCGCCGACAGATTCGATGGCGCCCATATTCAGGACAAGCGCCTGCATGCCCTCCACACCTTCCCGCACTTCGCGGATGTCCATCGTCATGGCCGGCGATCCGCCGCAGGCCAGAATGATGTTGGCGCAGTCATTTACAGTGACAAAATTCGTGATGCACTGAACGTGCGGCTTCTTCTCCTGCACCAGTGCGAGTGTCGTTCCATAATTCATATGCATTCCTTTACGAATTCAGCTGCTGGATCAGTCTGTTGAGGACCTTCCCCTTCTTCAGAAGCGTGATGACACAGACGCCTATCGATGCGCCGACAACTGCCGCCGGCGTATAGAACGGGATGAGGTAGAACGCGTTGAACTTCGGAAAACCATAGAAAATCCGAATGAGCGGATACGCCGCCATCGCGCTGATGACGCCGGTGCCGATCACCTCACCGATCCAGGCCGCCCAGAGTTTCTGCGTGTGACGGTACATCTCCCCGCCAAGCCACGCCCCGATGAAAGCACCGACGAGCGCCTGCACATCGCACCCTGTCAGCGTCATGCGCAGCAGCCCCGTGATGATCGCCGCCAGCATGTTGTACCACGGCCCGATGAAAACATCGCCGATCAGGTTGCACATGTGCTGAAACGGCGCCATGTGCGGAAAGAAGACGAACGTGTTGAGCACGAACGCAAGCCCCGCAAGGCACGCCGTAAAGACCATTTTCTTCACTGAAAATAACGCGTGCGCCTGTGTCTCGTTTGATATCCCAGCGGCCTTCGTGTCGGCCGCCTGTGTTTTTTCCACGCTTATACTGCCGTCAGCAGTGATTGAAGACGATTGTGCTGCCAATGTATTCCCTCCTCATTAACTGTTCCTTTAGTCCTTCTTTTGACTTTCCAGTTTCTTCTCCCTCTCGAGGCGGGCCTTGTCATATTTTCCAGTCTTGTCTTTGATCGTCCATGCGCCGGTCGGCTCAAAATTGATCTTCACATAGCTGTTGACGTTCTCAGCGCCTGCGCGGGCTGCGATCTTCGTGCACTCCTTTACAATGTCCATCAGCTGATCGAGGTCTCCTTCCATAGATGTCTCAAAGGCACCAACGACGTAATTGACGCCGGTGGAATCGATGTAGGCGATGACCTCATCTACAATTCTTCTGATCTCCTCGCGGTCAGTGACCATAGGCAGAACCTGCAGTGCAATACTTGCGTTCATAAGAAAGCCTCCTTTTAGAGGCGGGGAGCGCGGACTCCAAAGGCCTGAATGATCATGCCGCGCTGTCGTATCTCTTGCTGCTGCGTCCTTTTCGGGCGGTGCGCATTCGCTTCGGCGCTCGTAGTACACGCAAAAGGCGAACTGCCAACGCTGACAGTTCGCCTCGAAAATTCATCACAGACTATCCCTACGTTGGCATGATCCAAATCAGGTCAATGGGTCGGAAGTTGTAAACTTCCCTCTCAGCCGGATGTATCCGGCTCCCCGCTGTTCAATATTGTAAAACCATGTACAACTATAGCACGCGGGCGGAGAATATGCCACCGCAAACTAAATGATGCATGCGCTGATCTGCGATAACAGCCGGTCAGATTTTTGCAGCAAACAGTCCAGCATGTGTAGTGATCCGTAATAAAGAATGCCGTACCGGCCGCCGTCGGCACATTATCTTGTATACATTTTCAGCGAGTGCTAGAATACAAGCGTTTTTGTTGTTTTCAGATTTCGCTTCTCTTAAGAAACAGGAATGCAAAAGAAAGAAGAAAAATGCACGCACAGTCATCCGAAATCAGGGCCTACATCGGGCTCATCATCACCTTCATCATCTGGGGCAGTCTCTACGTCGTCAGCAATATTCTTCTGAAGAGTCTGCCGACATTCTTCATCGCCTTCATGCGCTATGCGATCGCCTTTGTCACGATGAGCGTCATGTTTCATTTTCACAAGGCACACCTCATAGCGGATGATGTGGAGCATGCGTTGGGCGTCCATAATGCAAAACTCTCTGCAAATGCCGGGCCGGGGTATACATCAAGCTTCCAAAATGAAAGATTAAACAGCAATTATAATGCAGAGAAAACTACAGCAATGAAAAAGCTTCAGCTGGACAAAACCGGCCGCCGCTATGTTTTCATTCTTGGGTTCTGCGGCTATTTCTTCTCCGTGGGGCTGCAGCTTCTCGGAACCAAGTACGCAGGCTCCACCATGGCCTCTCTCATCAATGCACTGAACCCGGTTGCAATTTCGCTGTGCGCTGTGCCGATCCTCGGCGAGAAGCTCACGCGCAACAAGGTTGTCGGCATCCTGCTGGCCGTCTTCGGCGTCTACCTGATCGTCGGCACCGGCGGGGAGATCAATATTCCGGGCGTCATCCTCTCACTTCTGTCGGTTCTCTCCTGGGCGCTTGTCTCTGTTTTCACGCGCGAGGGGCTCTCTACCTATGATACATACGCCGTGACGCGCGTGGCCGCGGGACTTGCCGCAGTGTGCAACTTCGCGGCATTCCTGGTTGAACATTTCACGACGCACGCCGCCATTCCGCTGAGTCTGCCCGCGATTGCCGGCATCCTCTACATCGGCGTTGTGTGTACGGGCGTCGCACATATTTTCTGGAATCAGGGACTAGCAACCCTTCCGGCCTCCAACTGCTCTGCGCTCTATCCCGTGCAGCCGCTCACCTCGGCCATTATGGGCGTCATCTTCTTCCACGAAGTCATCGGACTCTCCTTTCTTGCCGGCGCCGCCTGCATTGTCGCCGGCGTGCTGATCTGCCTGCTGCTGACGGGGCGGAGGAGTGAAACTGTCGGAAGTAGCCAGCCAATCAAATAAATAACAGAACTATCATTAAATTAAACGGCGGTTCACATGTATAACCTCTACAACTCAAAATACGCGTATGCGCATATTACAGACGTTCCAAAGCGGGATGTCATCGGAATCCGCACTCAGCCCTGTTTCCGATGACCTCCCCAAAATTAATGTCATCGGAATCCGCACTCAACCCTTTTTTCCGATGACTGCCTGAAATTTAACGTCATCGGAATCTGCAATTAGCCCATTTTCCGATGCCATTCAAAAATTAAAAGAGCACAATAATAGCAGATTCAATAATAAAAGGAATTCACCAGCTATGGAAAAGGCAATCCGACTCGCATCTACAACCGATCTTCCCCGCATCATGCAGATCTACGCCCACGCAAGGCAGTTCATGGCCGAGCATGGCAACCCCCGGCAGTGGGGCGCGACGAACTGGCCGCCGGAGGATCTTATCAGAGAGGACATCCAGGCCGGCCGCAGCTACGTCTGCACAGTGGATGGCCGCGTTGTCGGCGTCTTCTGCTATCTCTTCGGCGATAATCCTGAGCCCGGATACCGCTCCATCAACGGCGAATGGAAAACAAATGCGCCCTACGGCGTCGTGCACAGAATGGCTGCCGACGGGAGCGAGCGGGGCGTCGGCGCCTTTTGTCTTGACTGGGCTTACGGCCAGTGCCATCACCTGCGCGTGGACACCCATCCGGACAACATCGTGATGCAGAACCTCCTGACGAAGCTCGGATTTGTGAAGTGCGGCATCATTCATGTGCAGGAGGATAACGATCCAAGGTTCGCCTATGAAAAGCTGTAACCCGTGCTTTTAATAGTGCGGCATCATTCATGTGCAGGAGGATGATGATCCGCGCTTTGCCTATGAGAAAATATAAAAAATCTGCACAGATCTCCCATCTCTTCAGGGAGCTGTGCAGATAAAGTTTCCACTTCGAAACCACTCTCTTGCCTGCCAGGCATATGCCCTACCGAATTAGCCCGTCAATCCATATCCGCAGTTTACTGCCCCTCTTCCGTAATATATTCGTACAGGTCCTCCCGCACCGGCACATCCAGCTTCCAATACATGCGCACAGCAGTCTTCTTCGTGCCGGGCAGGACGAACTCCTCAGGCCTCTGCTCCCGGTCGGGAAACATTCTGCCGAGGTAATAGAACTCCTTCGAGATCTTGTCGTCCTTGTTCTTGCGCACGAACAGATGCACAGCGATGCCGCGCTCCTCACACCGGAGGAAATTCTGCACATCCTCTGAGTCGATCGACCTCCCCGACTTCGAAATCGCCGTCAGCCGGTCCGGCGCCGTGAACTGGTCCTCATACCTCTGCGACGCCACCACCGAATCATCCTTCACATAATTCACGAAGACCGGGAACGTCTTCGTCTTCGCATCGAACTTATAACCGCCGATATTGAGGGGCACCTCGTTGTGCTCCCAATTCAGGAGTCTGCAGACGTCCTCATACGTGTACTTGCGGTACAGCACAAGATCCGTCCCGCGGTACGGCACACTGTAGTCCCTCTTATAGCGCCAGAGACCGAAATCGACCAACTCATCCAGAATCTCCAGGAAATCCGGATTTCCGAGCATCTTGCGGAACGCATCCGTCACATCGTAATCCCCGTCGGCATTCTTCTGCAGCAGAACGCAGTCCGCATATGTCTTCTTTCCTGTGCCGGCCGGGAACTCATTAGTCATGAGGTTGATGATGTTTTGACGAAGGGCGGCCGTACGAACCGCAGCGTATAATCCGGCCCGCTCTTTCTCTGTCTCCTCTTTCCTTTCTGTAAAAGAATCAGCAAAAGGAGCTCCCGCCACTGCCCCCTTCCACGCCCGCAGCACATCCTTCCCCGAGCGCATCATCTCTTTCAAAAGGAGAAGTTCCTCCTTCCGCTTCCCATCCGCGAATTTATTCGAGACGAACTCGATCACCTTCGCCTCGCGGTCCGTGAGCCTGACCTTATAGTCCTTGTCATATTTGGCCAGAAAACTATAGTACGATCCACACTTCTGGAAAATATGCAGCACATCCATCTCCCCATACCGGTCAAAATCCTGCAGAGCAGGAATCCGCCCGAGCTTATGCTTGAGCTGTCTGTAATTATCCCGAATGAGCTGCAGATCGTTGACATTCGCGCTGTCGATGGCGGCATAAATCCTCTTCCTCGCAATCTCATCGAAGTGAATCGACGAGCTGCCGGGAATGATTCGCGCGCCGTCCGCCACATATCGCCGCATATTGTCCTTGTTGTAGGAGCGGTCCCCGGAGAGCGCGATCGGAATCATGTAATTCGTCGCATAATTGCCGATGAAGTCGAGAATGACAACGAATTCCTTATTTTCAGCCTTTCGAAGGCCCCGCCCAATCTGCTGCACGAAAATGATCGGACTCTGCGTCGGCCGCAGCAGGATCACCTGATTCACCGCGGGCAGATCCACACCTTCATTGAAAATATCGACCGTCAGGATGTAATCGAGCTGCTCGTGCTGTGGATCATCCGTCGCAAGACACTCCATCTCGTAGTCCCTCTTCTCCTGCGGCGTGTCCCCGGAGAGGAAAACAGTGCGCAGCCCCCTCTCATTAAATTTCCGTGAAAGCTCCTCGCCGATCTCCCTTCTGCTGACGAACATCAGCCCCTTCACGCGGTCGCCGCTGTGGCCGTAATATTGCGCCTTCTCAAGAATGTAATCCACGCGCGTATCGCTGGTCAGACGGTTAAACTCGCGCAGGGGGAGGGAACCGTCGGAGGCTTCCGCTCCCTTCCCGACCTGCAGGTCTGTGATCCCAAAATAATGGAACGGACACAGCAGATTTTCCTCCATCGCCTGCTGCAGCCTTATCTCATAAGCGATGTTGTGGTCGAACAGTCCGTAGATGTCGAAGCCATCCGTCCGCTCCGGCGTCGCCGTCATGCCCAGCCAGAACTGCGGCTGAAAATAATGCATGATCTTTTGATAACTCGACGACCCGGCCTTATGCACCTCATCTACGATAATGGTCTGAAACTGATCCGGCGCGAACTGATGCAGCACCTCATCCTTTGCCATCATCTGCATCGTGCTGAAAAGATAGTCTGCATGCACCTGCCGCGCATTTCCGGAGAGCAGTCCGTACGTCCTCGTGCTGCCGAATACCCTTTGATAACTCGCCATCGCCTGCCGTGCAATCTGCTCGCGGTGGACGATGAACAGCACCTTCTTCTGCTGTTCCTCCCGCATCGCAAAGGCGGACGCAAACGTCTTGCCCGTCCCCGTCGCCGAGATGAGCAGCGCCCGATCCTTTCCGGCCTTCCGGATCTGCTCGAGACTGTCGATAAAAGCCGTCTGCATGGAATTGGGCTTCAGCGTATAACTCTCATAACTGAAAACGCCCTCCTCCTGCGCCGTCTTTCTCGCCGTCTCCCTTTGCTTCCTTGAGACCTCATAGGCCCTGCGGTACTCCGTGATAAAGGCGTCATACGGCTGCGTGCGCTCCGATGTCCACAATTCGCGGAATTCCTGCAGAATTTCCTCCGCGTATTCGCCCTTCTCTGTAGAAACAATCCTGGTATTCCACTCTTTATTCTTCGTCAGCGCCGTCATTGTGAGGTTCGAGCTCCCCACAATGATCCGATACACATCCATCCCTCTGAAAATATATCCCTTCGTGTGGAACCCATCATCCTGCCCTGCGCGGTACATCCGCACTTCCAGGTTTTTCAGAGAATGAAGCTTTTCCAATGCACGAGGGGAGCTGAAATTCAGATAATCAGTAGTCAGAATCTTCCCCGGAATGTGCCTCTCCTCGAGCTCCTTCAGTGTCTGCAGAAGAGGTTCTATTCCGCCGTCCGTAATAAAGGCCACACTGATACAGAACTCCCGGCAGTGCAGCAGCTCCGACTCGATGACGGAAAGGACCTTTCGTCCCGCATGATAATCGTTCGATACGAATTCCGGCTTGTAGGCGAGATTTGACTGCCTCGCGCTGTTGATAAATGCTGTGTAATAGCCGTCAAGAAGCCGCTTTACCCGCTCGTCCTGTGCCATGTGTTATCTCCCCTGTAATCAACTGCATCTCATCGGGATATGAACTCCGCTGGAAGGTGCTGATGATTATTCAATCGTTCCTTACTTCATCTGCAACAAGGATATCCGATGATATCGCTTTCGTATCCGTGCATGCTGTATGAATACCAGGATACCGCATGTGCTGCACAAAATCGAGGTCAATGCGGCTGCCCCTTGGTTCAATATAATAAAAAGCGCCGGGAGATATGCCACTCAGTGTCATATCTCCCGGCGAACTCATGTAACAGGCAAGGACAATATACTATAGCATCAACCGGAATACTCCCCAGTAATCCCGATTTCGCTTAACTGTAAAACAATGTACAGTTAGAAAATCCATTCTCTATCCTTTACTGCGGCACGCCGTTCACGCAGGGAACCGGCGCGTCGCAGAGAAAATGCGGATCAATCATGCAGATCAATGCACTTCGATCTTCTTAACTTCTTCCTTCTTCTCGAGCTCTTTGCTCTTGTTCGGAACAGTCAGTGTGAGAACGCCGTTCTCATACTTCGCATTGATCTCTTCCGGCTTAATCTCTTTGCCGACATTGAAAGCTCTCTGATAAGAAGAGCTGCTGCGCTCGCGGCGCAGGTATTTTCCAGTCTTCTCGTCCTTCTCATCCTTATTCTCGCTGTGCGAGGCAGAGATGGAAAGAACGCCGTTCTTCAAACCGATATTGATGTCCTTCTTATCAAATCCAGGAAGATCAGCCGTCAGCGTGAAGTGATCGCCGTTGTCGACGACATCTGTCTTCATCATGTTCTGGCTCATCATCTTGTTCATCTGGTTCCACTCATTGCGAAGCGCCCTGTTGTATCTCCTTGCGAGCTTCCTGTCGTGGCGGTCAATGCTCTTTGCGCTCTCGACCTCGTCCTTCGTGGGCTCCTCAACCAGATCAACAACGTCATCAAACGGATCAAAGAAATCATCAAACGGATCCATCATCTCATCAAAACCATTCGTCCAAACCATAGGCATTAACATAAGTCATTCCTCCTTTTAATTAGGTAGAAACTCCTGCCGCCTCCCGGCGGTCTGGCTCCTGCGCAATAATCGATTTTTCTTATTTATCTCTTTTCTTTCCCTCTCATCGATTATTGTTATATAACATATAGAACATATATGCAAGGCTTTTCACAAATTCTTCACAATTTGTTATTGATTAACGTAATTGTTTAGCCACACTTACTTCCTCTATAACGCAAGAACAGCCTCAGCTTTCGCTGAGACTGTTCTCATTTTCAGTACAATCCAAATTCCTGCACATTGGTTGTTCCACAGCGGGCAACGCCGATCGTTCTGTACCTGCCCGCGCGGCTGTCCATTTTCTTCTGTCTTATCTATAATTCCTATATCTGTATTTGTTCGTCAGTTCAGTTTCAGATCTTCATCCTTCACCCAGCCGAGCTTCTTGCCGATCTGATGGAAAATCGGTGTCAGCACTGCAGGCAGAACAAACGAAATCAGGATCAGACCGCACCAGTCCCATCCGGTCACTGCAGTCTTTGTCCCTGCCTCAATATCCTTCAGCCATCCGGTATACACTCCAATCTGCCCGACGAATCCGCAGGTGCCCATGCCTGAGGACACCGCTGCACCGTCCATTTTCAGATGAAACAGGCAGGTAGCAAGAGGTCCTGTAATGGCAGAGGTCAGAATCGGGGCGATCCATATTTTCGGATTCTTTACGATGTTGCCCATCTGCAGCATGGATGTACCGATTCCCTGAGAGACCAGGCCGCCCCAGCCGTTCACAGAGAAACTCATGACAGCAAATCCCACCATCTGTGCACTGCAGCCTGCCACCGCCGCGCCGCCGGCAAGACCGGTGAGTCCTAGTGCCGCGCAGATCGCCGCGGAAGAAATCGGGAGTGTCAGCGCAATGCCGACGAGGACCGACACCAAAATGCCCATCAGGAACGGCTGAAGATCCGTTGCCCACATGATGACGCTGCCGACAGCCATGGCTGCCTTGCCGAGGGCCGGTGCCCACCACGCAGAAAGCCCGACGCCTACACCGATTGTGACAAGCGGCGTCACAAGAATGTCGATCTTCGTTTCTTTAGAAACCGCTTTGCCGATTTCTGCGGCAAAGATCGCGACGAAGAGTACGGCGAGGGGGCCGCCGGCGCCGCCAAGGGCATTGGACGCAAATCCCACTGTGATCAGTGAAAAGAGGACCAGCGGCGGGCAGTGCAGTGCGTACCCGATGGCAACTGCCATCGCCGGGCCGCTCATTGCACTTGCCAGACCGCCGATCGTATAGTCTGTTCCGGCAACAGTTGCGACTGTCGCCGTCAGGAACGGCACGTGAAACTGTGTGCCGAATGTGCTGATGATGGTGCCGATGAGCAGGGAACAGAACAGTCCCTGTGCCATGGCACCCAGTGCATCGATCAGATATCTCTGCACTGAGATCTCGATGTCCTTCCTCTTTAGAAAAGCCTTGAAATTATCCATATCTCCTCCCATTTGCGGTATTCACTTTTCAGATTTTCGACAGGCAGCTGTGTTACAGGCGCAGAGCCAGGCAGCGCGCATTCTTCACAGTCAAGAGAAAATCCAATTACAGCAAAAATGTGCATGACATATGTCTTGACACATGTCATGCACATCATTATATTCTTCTTATCAGTTCTGTCAATCCGTAATCATAATACGGACTCTTTTGTTCAACGCCCATCCCGAATGTTCCAAATGCTCTGCCATTCTTTGGCAGCTCACTCAGATCCTCGCGTGCCTGAGCTTCGGCGCATATCCTGCCTCGGTCAGTGCGGAGAGAATCTGATGCTTGTGTTCGCTGCCAAATGCTTCCATTGTGATGGTCAGCTCCACGGCAGCACTCCTGTTGATCGTGACGAACTGGTTGTGCTCGAGCTTGATCACATTGCCGTTTGCCTTCGCGATGACACCGGCCACCTTGCACAGCTCACCCGGCTTGTCAGGCAGCTGAACAGAGACCGTAAAGATGCGGTCGCGCATGATCAGGCCCTGCTGCACAACAGAACTCATGGTGATGACATCCATGTTGCCGCCCGAAAGAACGCAGGCCACCTTCTTTCCCTTGCAGTCGATGTGCCGAAGGGCAGCTACAGAGAGAAGTCCGGAGTTCTCCACGATCATCTTATGGTTCTCGACCATATCCAGGAAGCACTCCACCAGCTCCTCATCCGGAACGGTGACAACGCCGTCCAGATTCTTCTGCAGATACGGGAAAACAATAGAACCGGGCGTCTTTACAGCCGTGCCGTCTGCAATCGTGTTGACCGTCGGAAGAGTTGTGACCTTGCCGGCTTTCAGGGATGCAGTCAGGCAGGCAGCGCCCTCCGGCTCCACGCCGATGACACGGATTCTGGGGTTTAGGAGCTTCGCCAGCGTCGACACGCCGGTTGCCAGTCCGCCTCCGCCAACAGGCACAAGGATGATGTCCACCAGCGGCAACTCCTTATAGATCTCCATGGCAATGGTGCCCTGGCCTGTCGCTACGGCTGGATCATCGAAAGGATGGATGAACGTGTAGCCGTGTTCCTTTGCAAGATCAAGTGCATGTGCACAGGCCTCGTCGTATACATCTCCGTGCAGAATCACTTCGGCGCCGAGCGCTTTTGTCCTGTTCACCTTAATGAGAGGTGTCGTCGTGGGCATCACAATGACGGCCTTGCATCCATATCGCTTAGCGGCATACGCCACGCCCTGTGCGTGGTTGCCTGCGGATGCTGTGATCAGCCCCTTGGCCCTCTCGTCGTCAGAAAGCGTGCTGATCTTGTAGTATGCACCTCTTACCTTATAGGCGCCTGTGCGCTGCATATTCTCGGGTTTCAGGTATACCTTGGCGCCGGAAGCCTCACTGAAATAGTCGGATTCGATGAGATCCGTGGGCAGCGTCACTTCTTTTACAATGGAGCAGGCTCTCTCAAAAGCCTCGATTGTCAGTTCCTTCATTAGACAGCACCTATTCCTTCCTTAATAGATAGTATTTAGAGGGCAAGCAAGGCGCGGGCAGAGGATGCTCCGCGCCTTGCGTTTACCAGAAAATGTATAATTATAAGGGCGATTGTACGTCGGGCAGAATGAAAATGCAACGGATTTCTCTAACGATTGAATTGACATGATGGTACATTGAATCTATAATCATTCAAAAAGTAATCATATTGTATTGATAGGAATTGGAGGCGTTCGATGCCAACAAATCATAACAGTATTAACGAGAAGCGCCTGACCGCCCTCTTCTGCCGGCTGGTATCCATTGATTCTGAATCTTTTCATGAAAAAGAGATGGCTGAAGCTGTAACAGCTGCCTTGAAGGAGTTGGGGATCACTGCCGTCATGGATGACAGTGCAGCAGAGACAGGCAGCAATGCCGGGAACCTCTTCGCGAAGATTCCGGGCACAGGCAGCCAGAAAGATAAAGAACCGCTTCTTTTTATGGCGCACATGGACACCGTCGCTCCGGGCAAAGGAAAGAAAGCCATCATCCATGAAGACGGAACGATCACAAGCGACGGAACAACAGTCCTGGGCGCAGATGATCTTACGGCAGTTTCTTCTATATTAGAAGCACTTACCTCCATCCAGGAGAATGGTCTGCCCCACCGCCCGCTTGAGCTGCTGTTCACAACAGCCGAGGAGGCCTATACAAAGGGAGCAACTGCCTTTGATTTCTCGAAAAGCCAGGCGAAGGAAGCATTTGCTTTTGACTGCTCCGACAAAATGGGCTCCTACTCGCAGACTGAGCCCACGCTCCTCTCCTTCACCATCGAGGTGCACGGCCGCGCTGCGCATGCGGGCTTTGAACCGGAAAAGGGCATCAATGCACTGCTTGCTGCAGCGCGCGCTGCGGCGCAGCTCCCTCTTGGCAGGGCCGATGACCATACAACGCTGAATATCGGGCGGGTGGAAGCCGGCACCGCAACGAACATCGTGCCGGAACGAGCTGTCCTTTCCGGCGAGATCAGAAGCCTTGTCCATGAGGATGCATTGGCATTGTACCAGAGGGTGGTCGATATTTTCAAAAAAGAAGCGGAGAAGATTGGTGCATCGGTCCAGGAAAAGAAGATTGTGCACCTCACCGCGTACAGGATTGAAAAAAATGATCCGGCACTCCTGCGGTATCAGAAGGTTCTGCATGATCTTGGCGTATCCGGCAGCAGCAGAGTAAATTTCGGCGGAAGTGACATCAATGTCGTGCGGCGCCTCGGAAAAGATGGAATTTGCATTGCAAATCCCATGTACGGCGCGCATACTACACACGAGACAACAAATGTTAAGGAACTTGCGCTGATGGCAGAGATTGTCAGGGGGCTGATGCTCTCGTAAAGAGGTCTCTGACGGATCAGCAGCAGGCAGGCCGGACTTGATAAGGTATGAACTCTTCTCTCTGAATCGCCTTATTCATGCAGAGAGAAGATATCGACAAAGATACGAAACAGCAGCAATGAAGTTACCTCTTTTATATCAGACGACAAATTACGACTGCGGACCCACGGCGGTGCTCAACGCCATCCGCTTTCTCTATGACAGGGAGCAGATTCCCCCGGAATTCGTGCACAAGGCTTTCAGCTGTATGCTCGACCGCTCTAACGGAGAATGTGTCTTTGCGCGCGGCGGTACCACGAATGCAGCACTGCGGTATTATGCGCAGTGGCTCAATATTTATGCACAGGATATTCACTACAATATCCGCACATATTTTATTGAAGGGGACAAGGTCAATATGAAGGAGAACTCTCTGATCCGCAAGTGCCTGAATATGGGCGGAGCGGTCGTTGCGCGCTGCTGCGTGCAGGAGGACCACTTCATCACACTGACCGGCATACAGATCGGCACGGAAGATGATCCCTACAATACAATGGAGTACGTCCGCATCTTTGATCCATGGTATATGGAGGAGCCGCTGTGGAATGATGACCGCATCCAGCGGGTAAACGATAAGCCAAAGGAATACAACATGCTCGTTCCGGTGGAGGATCTCGAGGCCGGGCGCGAAACATGGTATGCATTGGAGAACTGCGATGAGAAGTGCGCAGCACTGTTCATCCGTACAGGCCCTGGGTACGTCATGCATCCCGAGAATGACATTACTTTGTAACAGCACCCCCAGAGGTGCTGAACAATACATGCAGCTAACAATGTAGGAGGAGTGAAATGAAAAAGAATTTGTGGCGGAAATGGACGGCAGGCGTCATCAGCACGGCACTCGCCATCGCACTGACGGCATGCGGGACAGCTTCCTCTTCGACGTCCGGCAGCTCGGCGTCTCCGGCGAGTGCCAGCGCAGCAGTCGGCGCGACAGAGAGCTCTGCATCAGCCGGCACCGAGAGCGGTACGGCCGCATCAGGGAATTCTATTGTCAACATTGGCGTAACCAACCAGCTGGGCACGCTCAATCCGCTGAACATGGACTACTCGTTCATTAATCTCCACGCAGCGAGCATGATGTTCCTTCCGCTCGTCGATGTAGGTCCTGACGGCAATTTTGACTATCTGCTCGCAGACAGCGTGACAACAGATGACAACCTGACCTTCACGATCAAAATCAAGGACAACGCTGTGTGGTCGGATGGAGAACCCGTTACCGCGGACGACGTTATTTTCACGGTTCTGCGCATGACGAGCCCGGAAGTGGCCAACCCGAATTTCGATTTCAGTATGTTCAAGGGAATCGAGAGCGGCACTTCTCCTGAGGGTGCAGAGAGCGTTGACGGCCTGAAGAAGGTCGACGACAAGACCGTGCAGTTCATCTCCAACACGCCGATGTCGCTCAACACCTTCCTCAACAACTGCTGCGTATGGATCTGCATTCTTCCTTCCCACGTGCTGAAGGATGTGGCCGCCAAGGACCTTGCAACCTATGACTGGTTCAACCACCCCGATGTTGTGGACGGCCCTTACATTCTTGACGACTACGACAGCGCGCATTACATCAGTTATCATGCGAACGACAAGTATTTTCTCGGAGCTCCCAAGATCCAGAAGCTGAATTTCAAGATCATCGATCCCTCTGAGATTCTTCCGGATCTGCAGTCCGGCGACATCGACTTCGTTCAGCCTGCAACCGCAACAATTCCTACGACGGATCTGAAGGCTGTACAGGCACTGGACGGCTATACGGGCTCCTGGACGGATCCCATCACAAACGAGATGACGTTCTTCAACACGAAGAAGGTCACGGATGCGAGGGTCCGCAAGGCGTTTGTCATGGCCATCGACCGCGACACGCTGGTGAACTCTCTGCTCTCCGGCAAGGGCGAGGTTACAGACGGCTTCGTCATGAAGTCCTCTCCTTTGTATGACGATTCGAAGGAGACGATCGCCTACGATCCGGACGGCGCGAAGAAGCTCCTGCAGGAAGCGGGCTGGGATTCCTCCACAACGCTTCAGTATTATGTCGCTTCCTCGGATGATTCGCTGACAAAGGCCGCGCAGGTGATGCAGCAGGAACTCGCGCAGGTCGGCATCAACATCAAGATCAACACCGTCGACTTTGATACACTCATGAGTGTGGCAGGCACGGATGATGTCGATGTTTTCACTGTACAGTACACGATCACACCGAATGATTTCTATGCCGATGAGAAGGGCCTCGTCGATACAGAGGGAACTTCCTGGACCGGCGGCTGGACGGACAAGGACGTAGATACTGCCCTTGCGAACACGCAGACAGCAAAGGATGACGACGAGCTGAAAAAGTACTACAAGCAGATCGACGACAAGATGATCTCCGACGTGCCGATGTTCTCCCTGTACTTCATGAGTAATCTCGGCGTTGTCTCGAATCGCCTGAAGAACGCACAGCCTACGCTCTACGGCTCTTATGACAATATTCAGGACTGGGAAATCAGCCAGTAAAGTGATATAACTGTTTAGCACCTGTATTCAGAGATGGGTGCTGAACAGGATACCAACAGAAAATCCAAAGGAGGGGTACGCACTCGCGTGCCCCTTTTTCTTCAGAAAGGAAAGTTTGGAAATGACGCCTCTCTTGCAGGTGAACAATCTAAGGGTCAGATTCCACAGCGATTTCGGCGACCGCATTGTGACAGACGACATCTCTTTCCATGTTGATGAGGGCGAGACGCTCGGCATCGTCGGCGAATCCGGCTGCGGCAAAAGTGTCACAAACCTCGCCATCATGGGCCTTCTCTCCCGCAACGGCACCGTCGAGGCAGGTTCTGCCGTGATGGACGGGAAAGATCTGCTGAAGCTCTCTGACAAAGAGCTCGATAAAGTGCGCGGAAAAGACATCGCCATGGTCTTCCAGGACGCACTGGCGAGCCTCGATCCCGTCTTTCCGGTCGGAAAACAGATCGAGGAACAGGTCCGCAAGCACCTTGGGAAAACACACCAAGAGGCGCAGCAGATGATCCTCGAAGATCTCCGCCAGGTCGGCATTCCGGATCCGCAGCAGACGATGAAGAAGTACCCTTCCGAGCTCTCCGGCGGTATGCGCCAGCGCATCATGATCGCCATGGCGCTCTCCTGCGGCCCGAAGCTCCTCATTGCGGATGAGCCGACCACCGCGCTCGACGTCACGATCCAGGCGCAGATCATGCAGCTGATCCGGGGTCTGGCCGCAAAGCGGCACATGTCCGTCATTCTGATCACCCACGATATCGGTGTCGTCGCACAGAACGCCGACCGCGTCATGGTGATGTACGCCGGCCAATTCGTGGAGGAGGCGCCGGTTCGGGAACTCTTCCGAAACCCTTTGCACCCTTACACGAGAGCGCTCCTCGCCGCCACTCCCTCTCTGGAAGATGAGTCCGGCCGCGAACTCGTGCCGATTCCAGGCACTGTTCCGGAGAACTACACGTTCCTCACGGGATGTCGTTTTGCCGGCAGATGCGCCCTGAAAATTGATGCGTGCGATGCGCACCAGGAGTGGCGTGAGGTTCTGCCCGGCCACTACGTGCGGTGCTGCCGTGTGGAGGCAGGTTTGCCCAAAGGAGCGGACGAAGTAAAAGAAGAAGCCGGTGCAGGCACTGTGTGTCCGGGTAATACTGCAGATGTCGAAGGTCCTGCTGCCGCGCCTGCATTATCTGAAGAGAAGAAGGAGGCAGCACATGTCTGAAAATAAATTCACCCAGGCTGCAGCATCGTCCTCCGCTTCCGACGTGATTCTGGAAGCAAAGAATCTGAAGAAGTATTTTCCCATCCGCCAGAGTGCGCTCCTTGCAAAGAACCGCAAGGTCCTGCACGCGGTGGACGGCGTTAGTTTCCAGCTGCATCGGGGAAAGACACTTGGTCTTGTCGGTGAGTCCGGCTGCGGCAAGTCCACAACGGGACGGCTCCTTGTCGGCATTGAGAAACCCACGGAAGGTGAAGTGCTCTATCAGGGAAAAGACCTCCTGCAGATCAAGGGTGAGGAATTCCGGAAGGCGCGCCTCAACCTCCAGATGATTTTCCAGGATCCGTATGCGTCGCTCAACCCCAGGAAACGTGTCATCGACATTCTCTCCGCACCTATGCTCTATCACGGCCTGGAGACTAAAGATACAGTGAATCGCCGTGTGGATGAATTGCTCGATCTTGTGGGTCTTCCGCACAGCGCGAAGGTGCGCTATCCGCACGAATTCTCCGGCGGACAGAGGCAGAGAATCACAATTGCAAGGGCGCTGGCTCTAAAGCCCGAGGTGATCGTCTGTGATGAGCCGGTCTCGGCCCTCGACGCATCCATTCAGGCGCAGATCCTGAATCTCCTGCGCTCCCTGCAGAAGGACCTGGGCGTAGCCTATCTCTTTATCGCCCACGGCCTCGGCGCCGTGCACTACATCAGCGATGAGATCGCCGTCATGTATCTTGGAAAAATAGTGGAGACGGGGGAAGCGTCCGATGTTTTCCATCATCCCGCGCACCCTTACGCACAGCTCCTGATCCGCGCGGTTCCCTCCACCAACCCGGACCTGCGGGATGCTTTCCATGTGCCGGACGGTGAGGTTCCCTCCGCAATTGATCTGCCGAGGGGCTGCCGCTTCGCGGCGCGCTGTCCGTATGCCACGGACCGCTGCAGGCAGGAGGAGCCGACGCTGCAGCCGTTGGAAGGAAGACCCGGTCACATGTGCGCATGCTTCTATCCCATTACAGAGAATACTGCGGACAATAATCCGGCCTCAGGTGCCTCGAAAGACAGTATTCCACTAAATTCCGGTAATGAGGGCCTGTTGTCCGCAATGAATTCGCAGAAGACAGTTCATCCCATTAAGACCACATGTGCAGAAACGGATGTTGCAGGAAAGGAGGGCCGCTGACATGGCAAAATATATCGTAAAGCGCCTTCTCATCGCGCTGATTGTCCTCTTCGGCATCACTGTCATCGACTTCGGCATCATGAGCCTCGCCGGAAACCCTATGGAGATCATCGGCGCAGGCCCCAAGGTCAATCAGGCTGCCCTCGCGCAGAAGAGCGCGAACCTTGGTCTCAACGATCCTGTTCCGGTGCAGTACGTTCGCTGGCTCATCCAGACACTGCACGGGAATCTCGGTACGTCCTACAAGAGCTATCAGCCGGTGTCCTCGATGATCCTCAACCACCTCGGCCCCACGCTCATCCTCATGACGTCGGCACTGGTGCTGGCTGCGATTATTGCGGTGTCGGCAGGTATTTTCAGTGCGCTGCATCAGCACTCCAAATCCGATTATCTGATTGTCACTCTGGCGTTCCTTGGGCAGAGCATTCCGCAGTTTTTCCTGGGCCTCGTACTGATCTTCATTTTTGCGGTGAAGCTCAAAATACTGCCCTCGTCGGGCATGCGACTTCTTGGGAGTGACGGGAGCGGCGTGCAGCTCCGGTATCTGATTCTGCCCTGCATTGTGCTGGCCGTCGAGATGGCCGGGCGCGACATCCGCTACATCCGCTCCAGCATGCTGGAGATTCTGAACAAGGATTATCTGCGGACGGCAAAGTCCAAGGGGATCGGTCGGCGCCTCGTCATCTACAGACATGCGCTGCGAAATGCCCTGATTCCGATCATCACCGCCATCGGCATGGAGATCCCTGCGCTCTTTGGCGGATCCATCGTCGTGGAGCAGGTCTTCTCCTGGCCGGGGCTTGGCCTTATGACCATGAATGCCGTGCTGCAGCGCGACTATCCCGTGATCATGGGCGTCTGCCTTATGACGGCGGTCGTCGTTCTTCTGACAAACCTTCTGACGGATATTCTGTATGCGCTGGCGGATCCGACCGTACGGCTGGAGTGAATTTCTGTTTCCACCGATTTCGCCGAAAGGTGCCGCACAAAGTGCGGTACAGAGAGGATAGCATGACAAAAATAACGAAAAAGAAATCTGCCCAAAAGGTGATCGGCGAGGAGTCCTATCTCCACACCGTCTGGAGGCGGTTCTGTTACCATAAGCCCGGGCTCGTGAGTCTCTGGATCGTGCTCGCGCTGGTGATTATCGCCGTCTTTGCGCCGCTCATCGCGCCTTACGATCCCAATGCCATTAATCCCGAGTTCGCGGCACCGCCCTCCCTTCAGCATCTTCTTGGCACGGACACGATCGGCAGGGATATGTTTTCCCGCCTTCTGTATGGTCTGCGGGTATCCCTCCTTGTGGGTGCGCTCGCGACGCTCCTCTCCACAGTGCTTGGGACAGTGCTGGGGCTGATCGCCGGGTATTTCGGCGGCATTGCCGATATGATCATCATGAGAATCACGGACATGGTGATGTCCTTCCCGTACATTCTGCTGATCCTGGTGGCGAGTGTCATCTTCTCTCCCGGAATGTGGAACATCATTCTGATTCTTGGGTTCGTCGACTGGCCGGGCGTCGCAAGACTCGTCCGCGGCTCAGTCATGGAGATCCGCGATGCTGACTATGTGCAGGCCGCCAGGATCGAGGGAATGCCTGGGCACTACATTCTCTTCTCTGAGATCCTCCCGGATACGATGGCGCCGATCCTCGTCTTTGCGACGAGTGTCATGGCCATCTCTATTCTTGATGAGGCGGCGCTCTCCTTCCTCGGCATGGGCGTGCAGCCCCCGCAGGCGAGCCTTGGCAACCTCTTAAACGGCGCGGAGTCGATCTCCGTCCTCACCGGCATGCCCTGGCTGTGGGTGAGCCCCGGCGTCCTCATCATTATCCTCGTCATCTGCACGAACTTCATCGGCGATGCCCTCCGCGATGCGGTGGATCCGTCTACGACGAGGTGAAACCATCAATCGCCTGACTAATGAATGGCCAGGAAAACAAACACCGCGCGGTAGCCATCTCGCTGCCGCGCGGTTATTCTATCAAGCTTTCATTTATCCCTGTAATGCGATCCGCACTGCACGATCTCCAGACATTCGCTATCGATACGGAAAACAATTCGGTTCTTGCTAATCAGTCATCCTCAATCAATTCATGCTCTGAGACATTGCGTCCTGCCTTGACATCACTGACCGCTTTTTTCAGCCTCTCCATATTCTTTGAACTATAAAATGGGTCCGCCGTAATCTCAAACGGTATGCGCTGTTCCTGTGTAACTTTCTTAGCAAAAAGGGTATACGCGGCAGTGGTCGTCAACCCCATCTCTTTACATGTCTCTTCCATCTCTTTTTTCAGTTCTGCATCCATACGGAAATTCACCATCGCCTGTGCCATAGTAAACACCTCCTTCGCTAAAAATAAAATAACATTTGTGTCGTACAATGTAAAGCAATATTCATCATTTGACATACAGTGGGTTAATATAAAAAAAGGCAGAAACAATATCTGCTTCTGCCTCTCTCTGAAAATACTGAACTGTTACGCCAACATCACGTTCCAGTTTCTTTCTTGCTGTGATGCATTCAAATTCGTGCAGTACTACAGCGTCTTCTCCGTCATCACGCACTCAAATGTGCCGCTCCCTGACTTGTTGCTCCAGTCCGGCGTATAGCCGAGCTTCTCATAGAAGACTACAGCAGCCGTGCGGGAGTTGATGTAGATCTTCGTGACGCCCTTCTCCTTCATCCACTCCTCGGCGCCGCGGATCGCCGCTGCGCCAAAGCCGCGCCCTCTGTACTCGCCGACGGTCGCAACCCGCTCAATCTTTCCAGTATGCTCATCAAGATAATGCAGTCTGCAGGTGGAAACGGGAATATTGCCGTCCAGCACCAAAATGTATGTGCATTCCGGTGTGTCCTCTTCAAATTCCAGATCCAGCGTCACATTGAACTCACGGAGCATTGCTGCCGCGCGAACGTAATGCACGCCCGCGCGCTGCCACTCCTTAGTTACCCGCATCACTTCCATATCAAGACCTCACACATCCAAAATTCCGAAATCGATGAACATTACTCCCCGAAAAGTCATTGCGCATCCGGCAGGCAGGCTGTCCAGGAGCTTCTTTTTCCCTTGCAAGGGCTGTCAAACAATTGCGGTAAAAAACAAGTCAGCCATCAATACCGATACTTCAGCGGCCCGAATTTCTCCGTCCTGTTATTGGGTTCCTCCCAAACCGAGTTGTCCGGTCCAAGCGGCAGAATCTGGTACGGGTTCGTCCCTGCGTCGCCCAGAAAATATCCCCTCTTGATGGCATCAAAGTCCGTCGCCTCTCTGAAAGCGGGGATAGATTGCAGCTCCTTCGCGTAGTTCCAGAGGTTGTCGTAGTCGCGGATCCTCTTCTTGTTCAGTCTGAACTCAAAATAATAAGCAGAATCGAATCGCGCCAATGTGACATAGAGTCTGATATCTGAATCCGTCAGCCGGTCGCCGAAGAGAAACCGATTCTCCGCCAAATGCGCCTCCAGCCAATCGAGCCTGTCGAAAACCAGATGGTAATTCTTCTCGTACTCCGCCTGTGTCTCCGCAAACCCTGCCTTGTAAACACCGTTGTTGATCTCATTGAAGAGAATCTCGTTGAGTGCGTCGATCCCCGTCCGGAGCTCCTTCGGGTACAGATCCGGTGCCCCCTCTTTCCAGAAGGGCTTCCAGACCGTCTCCCAGTAGTTCGTTAGGCGGTGGTAATCGTTGTTCACGACCTTGTGTGTCTTCACATCCACGATGGTCGGCACCGTTGCGCGGCCTTCATAAGAAGGATCTGTCTCTGCATAAATCTCCGGGAGATATCGGATGCCCAGAACCGGGTCCTTTCCGCCGGGATCCAGAGAGAACTCCCATCCTTCCGGCGTGCGCACCGGATTGACCTTACCGACACTGATGACATCCTCACCGATGCCGAGAAGCCCCAGTGCAATCTTCTGCCGCGTCGCCCAGGGGCAGAGCGGTGTCCAGATGAGGCGGTACCTTCCCGCCTCCACAGGGAGCTGTCCCGGCTTGGCCCCAAATGGCGTATCAAACCTGTTCTTCTGGCGGACAAAGGCTCCGCTTGCACTTGTCTCATGTGCCTTCTCGGAGGTGGCAACATGGCCGAAGGCACTCGTATTGGTATTCTGGTCAACAGGATTGTTTCCAATCTGATTGACCTGATTATTCTTATTCTGTTCTGCTGATGCTGTGTTCTGCACCCGGCGTCTGTGCGCCGAAATGCTGCAGCATGCGCTCTCTTCTATTGCCATTGCAACCTCCCGATTCTCTGTCCATTCCTGCACATCACTAATAGCCGCAGGACACTTTTTAATAATTACGCCTGTGACAGCTGCACGAATAATTCGTCCCGAATGCTGTCCTGATGCACTTACTGTTCCTCAATCCTGAACTTGTGCTCCGGGTCCTTACTCAGCCTCGCCCTGTCTGTGGGTTCGTTCCACACCTCAAGATCAGGTCCCAGCGGCAGAAGATTGTATGGATTCGTCTCCAGGCAGCACAGATGATAGTGCCGCTTGATCGCCTCGAACTTCGTGTTGTCCTTGAATGCGGGCTCCGCATACAGATCCCGCGCGTATCCCCAAAGGTTCGGGTAATCCCGCAGCATCTTCCAGTTCACGCGAAATCCGTTGAAATACGCAATGTCAAAGCGCGCCAGCGTCACATACAGGCGCACATCCGACTCCGTGATATAGTCGCCGAAGAGAAATCTCCTGTCTTCCAGTCGCTTCTCCAGAGCATCAAACGCATGGAAAACAAGATGGAACGCCTCTTCATACGCCTCCTGGCTCCGCGCAAAACCAGCCTTGTACACGCCGTTGTTGACGTCATGGAAGATCTTCTGGTTCAGCTCGTCGATATCCTTCTGCAGCTCGGCCGGATACAGCTCAGGCGCATTCTTCTTGTGAAACTTCCTCCACGCCTTCTCCAGATAGATGGTCAGTTGAAAATAATCGTTCTGCACGACTTTCCCCGTCGTCAGATCCACGACGGCCGGCACTGTAAAGCGACCGGTATAGTCCGGATCCGCCTTTTTGTAGGCCTCGCTGAGGAGGTGAGTTTTCAGAACCGGGTCCACGCCGCCCTCATCGAGGGTAAATGCCCAGTCACTCCACGGCACGTCCGGGCGGATCGGGTCGAGGGTGCCCACACTGATCACATCCTGCAGCCCCATGAGCTGGCGCACGATCATCGAGCGGCTCGCCCACGGGCAGACCGGCGACCACAGGAGGCGGTACCTGCCTGCCTCGACTGGAAGCTGTCCCGGCTGATCGCCGAAGGGTGTCGTAAACTGGTTGGCCTGGCGCTCGAACTTGCCTGTCTTATCTACTTCTCCCGATGTGACATGATCAACAACTGACATAAGATAAACTCACTTTCTATAGATCATTGCTGTTTAGCACCCCATACCGAGAACCGTCAATTCTTGGGATGAAGGCGTTCAGAGGCGCTCCGCGCCTTGCCCGCCCCTCGTGAATTTGGAAAATCCGCCTGGTAAGCAAGCTTCCCATTCGGAATTTCCAAGTTTCCGAGGGGTACCAAACAAAATCAGATCGAATACTCCGGTGCCTGCAGTCTGTCGATCTTCGAGATGAATTCCCGAAGTCTTGGACTCTTCGGATGGCCGAAAATCTCTGCCGGCGTGCCGTCTTCTACGATGTGACCATTCTCGAGGAAAAGAACGCGGTTGGCAACATTGCGGACGAAATTCATCTCGTGGGAGACGATCAGCATTGTGTACCCCTCCTGCGCGGCTTTCCGGATGGTGTCGAGAACTTCGCCGACGAGCTCAGGATCAAGGGCCGACGTAGGCTCGTCAAAGAGAATCAGCTCCGGCTGCATTGCCAGCGCTCTCGCAATCGCGACACGCTGCTGTTGGCCGCCGGAGAGGTGCTTTGGGTAATGGTTTGCGCGGTCCGCAAGGCCAACATTGGCGAGCTGCTCCATTGCGATCTTCTCCGCCTCTGCCTTCGGGAGCTTCTTCACAGTGATGAGCCCCTCCATGACGTTCTGAAGGGCTGTCTTTCTCTGAAAGAGATTCCAGCTCTGGAACACCATACCTGTGCGCTGATGGAGCTCGCGGATCGCCTTGTGGTTTCCGCGCGCGGACAGGTCCACATGAAGTCCCGCCAGATCAATCGTTCCTGATTCCGGTGTCTCCAGCCTGTCAATGCAGCGGAGCAGCGTTGATTTTCCGGTTCCGGAGGGACCGATGACAGCGATGACATCACCCTTGTTGATAGAGAGATTGATGCCGTCAAGGACCACGTTTTCTTTGAATTTCTTTGAAAGATTTTTGATCTCGATCTCACTCATGTCTGCATTACCCTTGCTAAATCATCTGATTCATTCCGCCTTGGGAGCGTTTTGTCCGGCCGCGTCACATCACCTGTCGCCAGATGCCATATGGCATAAACTTGAACGGGACAGACCGAAGAAGTTATACAGCAGCTGCTCTCTGCACCTCAGGCGCAGTCTCACTGCCCTGCACTACTGGCACCTCGTCCGGAATGGCCATCTTCTTCTCGATCAGCTTCATGATCTGCTCGACCACAATCGTGATCACCCAGTAAATCAGAGCAAGGGAGACGTAAACTTCAAAGTAACGATATGTTCTGCCGCCGATGATCTTTCCGGCTGCCGTCATATCAACTACGGCGCAGACGAAGGCGAGGGATGTTCCCTTGATCAGGGCGATGAAGGCATTGCCGAGGTTTGGCAGCGCCACTGCAAACGATTCCGGGAGCGTGATCCTTGTCAGAATCTGCCATCCGCTCATGCCAAGCGAAGTGGCTGCCTCGATCTGTCCCTTGTCCACGGACTGCAGGGCCGAGCGGAACGTTTCCGCATTATATGCAGACTGGTTGACGGCCAGCGCGACGAATGCATACAGGATCGGCGGGACCGCAGAAGCGTTGTAGGTCGTGCCGTTCTGCATCGCAATATATTTCTGCACCATCGGGATGCCAAAATACGTGACATACAGCTGCACCAATACCGGTGTACCGCGGATAATGGAGATGAACAGATTGACGATCGGCGTCAGCACCGGTATCTTCTTATCTTTAATGATGGCAAGGAGCAGTCCCAGCACAAGGCTCGCCGCCATGGCCGAAATGGCCAGTTCCATCGTCACCGGCAGATACACCAGAATCTGCGGAATATTCGTGAACACCATCTTCACATCAAATAACTTGCCCATTTCGTACCTTTCTCTGCCCTGCGGGTTTTATATTCCATATTTCCTACTGTATTGATATGTTTTGTAGGTTGAAATGAGTATAAGCTCGTTCTGATGGAAAAGCAAGAACAAAATTTACTAATTTGGTAGGATTTGTTGCAATTCCATTGGACAGCGGACAGGGAAATCAGGTGTTGCAATTTATCCCCGCAATGCTATAATCGCATTATTATATATTCATACTATTACAGTATGAATTATAGAATTCAATGAAGATAGAAATGATCAACGAAGTTCCTTATTTATAGAGGGGATAGAAACGGAGGAAATAAAAATGGCAGACGTATGCGATATCAGTGCACACAGAAGGAAGGTCGCTGCAGCGGCAAATGCAAATTCTTCTTATACAGATGCGGAGGCTGAGCGCCATGCCGCAGAGGTCGGCGTTCCGCCGAGGCCTATGGAGACCAGGAACGAGATCGACGAGCGCGGCGCTTTCGTCCGCCAGCCCAACGCCTTCATCGTTCCCTTCGGAGACAAGGAAGGCGAGTGGAAGGCGGAGGCAGGCCGCTACCGCATTTACTGGGCAAAGGGATGCAACTGGTCCAACCGCCCGATCATCGCCCGCAACCTCCTGGGGCTGAAGGATGTCATCACCGACCAGCTGACGACTCCTTCCGGTGAGAGCAACCGCTACGGGCACGGCTTTGCCGATTCTCCGAACCACAGGGATCCTGCAACGGGCGCTTATTTTCTCTCCGAGTTCTATAAGAATGCGAATCCCGATTTTCACGGAAGGGCGACGACACCCACGCTCGTGGACGTGAAGGAAAAGAAGGCTGTCAACAATGACTACCACAGGCTGACCAACTACATTGAGGTACAGTTCCGCAAATTCCAGCCCGCCGACGCGCCGGATCTGTATCCGAAGAAGTACAGAGATGTGATCGACGAATTCAACGACTGGCTCTTCCCGCACATCAACAACGCGCACTATCGCATGGCGTTCTGCCAGTCACTCTCCGCGTACAACACGGCGTTCGACGATTTCTACGACAGCATGGACAAGATCGAGAAGAGGCTCTCGGAGAACAGATTCCTCTTCGGCGATTACATCACCGACAGTGACATCAGGTTTTTTGTCACGATTATCCGGTGGGACTTCAGTTATTTTCACAATATCGGACCCACGAAGCACAGAATCGCCGACTATCCGAACATTTACGCCTATGAGAAGGAGCTGTACAATATTCCCGCTTTTTATGATGCGACCTACATCAGAGATCTCAGGCTCGGGCGGCATGATGTGAATGAGGACACGAATATCTTTGCAGACTACCTGACAAGGATTGCGCCGCAGATCGACTTCGACGAGCTGTTAAAGAGCGATGGGAGCCGTGCGGAGCTCTCGAGTGACCCCAATGGTGATATGTTCCTTCGCCATCCCAAAGATGAGACGCCGGAGGACTACCAGAGCGAGATCTCGTTCTGCCGCTGGAATCTGCCTGATCAGGCGTCCCGCGAGGCGGACGATCCGAAGAATAGTCCTCTTCGCGCGGACGCTTCCATTAATCCGCTGAAGGGGCTGCTGCGAAACGAATAAAAGGCCGATTTATGATAAAGAACGCCAGGAGAGCGGGGGGCGATTCCCTCCTCATATCCGTATGCGGTCCGGCTTGCGCCGTTCACGCGCATGCGCAAAATCGTCAGGAATCGTCCCCCGCTCTCCCGGCTGTTTTATGTATGCCGCACGACTTCAAACCGCTGGAGTTTAACCGGCTCTTCTTTGCGGATGCCGGCCTTGCGCTTCGCGATGGCGATCTGCTCCTCCACGGTATCTACACCATCGAGGTCAGGCAGAAGGAGTCCCCTGCGGCCTCCATTGGTGACGATAACGCCGTAGCGCTTCACATCCAGCATGGAAGGGGAGTCGATGTCTTCAGGTTCACTCAAAACGTCGACGCTGTATTCCAACTGGTCCAACTCGTCTTCCCGCACTTCATCGAAGCGCGGATCGCGGGTGGCCGCCGCTATAGCGTTCTGAATAATCTCATCTGCAATGCACTTGTAACAAGGCTGAATAGTTCCAATGCAGCCGCGCAGGTTCCCCGCGATGTGCATCGAGCAAAAGACCCCGGCTCTGCGCTCCAGCATCTCATCCGGCACTTCTCCCCGCTTTGGCATCTTAATGATTCTACCCGTTCGAATATAGGTCTCTACCGTCCTTCTCTCCAGTGCCACATAAGGATCTTCACCTGCTCTGGCCGCCTCGATTTTTGCTCTCTGCGCGGCTTCATACTGATCAAGGAAATTGCGGTGCGGATCTTCTCCCGTCACACGGAAGGTGCAGACGCCATATCCAACGCCGGTTATGTCCTGATGGGAGAGCCAGTGAGCTTCTACAGATCTCCGGTCCAGCGCCCCCGCCATGATCACGAAGGAGCGATGCCCGCACTCCGCTGCCTTATCGAGCAGCACAGGATCGAAGCTTAATAATTCACCCAATGCGCCGCGGGAGCAGCACTCCTGAAGTTTTGCATCATATACCGGCCCGTGCGGATCAAAACCGTAGGGGCCGTCTTCTTTGAGTTTGTGGGAGAGATCCCCGCTCGCCACATAGACGACGCGGCGCCCCAGTTCTTCCGCGGCCTGCTGCACGAGCATGCCGAAGCGGTACTGCGCCGCCAGTGAGATGCCTGAGATGCCAAGTCTCACCAGCCGAAAGTCCTTATATTTTTGTAGAATAAAATACAGGGGGATGATCGTTCCATGATCCAGAGAGGGATCTCTCTCCCCTAGATAGCCCGCAGGAATGTCATTCTTCTTGGCCAGCGCGCACAGTCTCTTCGAGAGTTCTTCATCGTAGTCCCTGCTGATCCGCACCTGTGGCGCACCGAAGCGGGACATATTCCCTGCTGCATGCGTGCCTGGTGAAATGTGCAGGTAATCCGCATACATAATGCTGTGCGGTGAGGACAGAACAAGCGTCTCCGGCTTAAGCTCCGCCACGAATTCCGCGGCCTTCTCATACGCGCGCGTCGTCTCCTCGATCTCCTTTTCGCCGCCTCTGCCGACCTCCGGCAGAATCAGCGGCGGATGCGGCACCATAATCGCTCCAACAACTGACATAATGCCACCTTCTTTCGTTGCTCTTTTCTGCTCAAACGTTCAGAAAATCGCGATACCCTTCTCCTGCAATCCATATTGTGTTATACGCAGTAAAGCTTAGAGAAGCCGTGTTTTCAGCAATTGCCCGTAAAGACATTCGGCAGATACTGCCTGGCCGCTTCTGCCAAGCGATAAACTTTCCCCACATCAGTTGCGGGCACATCCAGCTTCCATCTCGGAAAATACCTGGACAGATGGTACGCAATCGGCTCCTTCGTATCGAGAGAGGCAAGCCACTGCGCAATCCGGCTGATCTCTTCCTCCGAATCGTTCTTTCCGGGAATGACAAGCGTCGTCACCTCCACGTGGCAGTGCTGCGCAGCCTCCGCTATGAATGCCTTTGTCTGTGCAAGGCTTCCGCCGACAAAATCCGTGTAAAATTCGTCGGTAAATCCCTTCAGATCAATGTTCATCGCATCGATATACGGGAGCAGTGCATCCAGCACAGACAGTTCCGCTGTGCCATTGGTCACGAGAACATTGCTCATCCCTGCCTCGTGAATCAGCTTTGCGGCATCCCGCACATATTCCCATGCGGTGAGCATCTCGTTGTACGTGAATGCTGTTCCGATTGTGTCCGGATACCTTTTCCTTGTCTCTATTGTAATCTGCAGGAGTTCTTCGGGGCTCACAAATCTCGTCCCCTCGCGGTCCTTCTTCTGTGAAATCGTATAGTTCTGGCAGAACGGACAGGCGAGATTGCAGCCATAGCTGCCCACAGACACCACCAGACTCCCCGGATGGAACATCGCGAGCGGCTTCTTCTCAATGGGGTCAAGAGCAATAGACGTCAGATACCCGTAGCTATCACAGACAACCTTTCCACCCACGCAGCGTCTCGCGCCGCAGAAGCCCTTTTGTCCCTCTTCCAGCCTGCAGTGTCGGAAGCAAGTATCACATTCCGCACGCATGATTCATCACCTCTTCCCATTCCATTTCTTATATTTGCCGCGTCCTTCGCGGCACTCTGGGGCGAATTCCGTGCAGAGGATTTCACCGACAGGATCATGCAATCCATGATTGATCGCGGCATCGGCTGCTATATAAGCGATCATGCATCAGCATGGTCGTTCATACTTTATTCCGGTATACTCACCTCATTGCACAGACTCACGGAAAAATAGTCTCTGATCTCCCTCGGATCCGATGTCCTGCCGAGCACCCACATGAGCTTGGTCAGCGCTGCTTCCGAGGTCATATCATAGGCTTCCAGCACACCGGACTCCAGAGCTCTTCGCCCTGTCTCGTAGACGCGCAGGCTGCTTCCGTCGTATTTGCACTGTGTACCCACGAGGACTGTCATGCCGCCCTCAATGAGCTTTCCCAGCTCCGCGATAAAGTCATGCTTCAGAAAAGGCATACCGCCCATGCCGTACGCCTCGATGTACAACCCCTTGTAGCCCATTTCCTGCAGGCTCTTCAGGACACTTCTGTGAATGCCGGGGAACATTTTCAGCATGAAGACCTTGTCTGAATACTGGTTGAAGAGATGAAACGTTCCCTTTCTTGTCGGAATCAGCTCTTTCCCCACCTTCATGCCAAGGGAGCTGATGCGCGCAACATAAGGGTAATTGATGCTGTCGAACGCATCAAATGAGAGCGACCTCGTCTTGGATGCCCTGCACCCCAGCATGACCTTTCTGTTGAATGCCAGAAAAACGCCGGGATATCCGGCGGAGGCCATGTGAATGGCACAGCGGCAGTTCTCCATGGCGTCAGCGACCGGATTCTCCATGGACAGCTGTGATCCCGTGAGCACCACCGGAATATTAATATTCGGCAGCATGAAACTGAGCATGGAGGCCGTATACGCCATCGTATCCGTACCGTGAATCAGCACAATGCCGCTGTAGTCATCCCGCACATTCGCAATGGTCGCCGCAATCTTCGACCAATCCTCCGGGAAAATATTCGCGCTGTCCAGCGAGAACAGGTCCATCATCTCGAGATCAGTATCCCCCGAAACCATGCGCAGCTCCTTGGCGATGTCTTCTGTTTTCAGTCCCGGGCGAAGGCCGTTGTCCTCCATCACTGAGGAAAGTGTTCCGCCGGTATTGATGATTAGAATCTTCTTGGTCATATATCTGTCATTCCTTTCGCCGCTGTTCAATACACATCTACTGATTCTGCTGCGGTTCGAAAAGTAATGCATCGACGTCGTTTTCAAATGCGCTGCACCGTTCTCATGCTGTAAACGTATGCAGAATTACGCCTCCGTAATCTTCTCGCGCAACATGTTTAATACCCGCTTCTTGTCCGTCACCCACTGCGGGGAGATCAGCAGCTTTCGGGGTCCATCCCCCGTCATGCGGTGTACGACGACGCCCGCCGGCAGTATTTTCAGACAGTCCACGACGAGATCACAGTATTCCTCCATCGTCATCTGTGAAAATGGATGCTGCCTGTACTCCTCCGCCAGCGCCGACCCCTTGAGAATATTGAGCATTTGCAGCTTGATGCCGTCGATCTGCGGCTGGAGATCCGCCAGATATCGGACCGTTGCCAGCATATCTTCTCTGGCTTCTCCTGGCAGGCCAAGAATCACATGAACAATAACTGTCAGTCCTGCTGCCTTCAGCCTCTCATAAGAGTCTTTGAAAATAGAAGTCGGGTACCCGCGGTGTATTCTCTCCGCCGTCTCATCACTCGACGTCTGCAGCCCCAGCTCCACCCAGACAGGCTTGATCTGATTCAATTCCCGTAGCATGGCCAGCTTGTCCCCATCGATACAGTCCGGCCTCGTCCCGATCGAGAGAATCACAATATCATCTCTTCTGATCACCTGACTGTACAGGCGCCTCAGATATGCAGTATCGCCATAGGTATTCGTGTAGGACTGAAAATAAGCGATGTAGCGCCGGTCCTTCTCCGGCACCGACGCAGGGATCTTCCGGTCCACAAGCGCCTTGGCTGCGGCGATTTGTGCGTCCATGTCAGGCACCGGCGCTTCCAATTCAGATCCTTTCATTTCTGCATCGGCTTCAGGCACCGACGCATGCACGCTATCTAGGAATCCCTGCCCTTTAGTGCCAACTTTTGAGCCAGATGTATGAAAGCTATGCGCAGGGGTCTGTCCCGCACCAACCCGCTGCGCGAACTCACCTGACCCGCCGGCCGAGCAGAATGTACAGCCGCCCGTGCCAAGTGTGCCGTCCCGGTTCGGACAGGTGCACCCGGATTCAAGAGAGAGTTTGTAGATCTTCTGCCCGTATTGTCTTTTTAAATAGGATGATAAAGTTATAATTGTCATATTATGAATCGGCAGGCCGCGAACTTCAGCAGATGTTCGATGCAGTGCGCATTACGTCATACAGTGTTTTCAGGCGATCAGCCTGCCGATCTCTGCGATCAGGCCCACAATGCCGGCAGGCAAAAGGAGTGCCCACAGAAGACAAGTGCCGCATCCGCCCCCAGTATTGCCGCCGCTCCCAGAGGCCATATCCTCTTCTTCCATCATCTGCTCATCAAAATCGTCATCTGCGCTCATGTTTATCTCCCTCCATAATAGATTCTATCCCGCTGTCAGGAAAGGCGGGACAATTGCATAATCCTCTCTGCAATCTCTTCCGTCATCGGCATTCCTGACGCTGCCAGCTCCTCTTCCGCCTTTTGAAGAGCAGGAACGAACTGCGCATGGATTCGATCATACTCCCTTCTGATCATACTCTTCTGCATGCCAATTTCATCAGCTGCATCAAGGAATGTCTGGAGTGTTATTCTGTGCAGGTCTGTAACGCCCGCAATGGCAATGGACATCTCTTCTGCACTTCCCGGATAAATCTGTGTACAGAGCAGATCATACACCGGTGCGAGGTGAACCCGGGTCAGGTCAGAAGAGTAAAATAGAGAAATGTTCTTAATGTGGTTGTCCGTATTGCCAAGCAGCACGTTGAAAATCTGCAGATCCAGAAGAGTGACCATGTCCTGAATCGGCCGGTCCGAATACGCGCGGATCAGGTTGAAAATACGTGCAAGATAGCTGCCTTCCCGCCCCGGCTGCGCTGTTGCGGCAGGCAGTTTATTTTCATATTTCATCGCCGCGGGAATTCCCATTGCCTGTGCCAGATCTTCCTGATGGAGCCGGAGAGGGCAGGGACAGCCTCGAATACACTTCACAGAATCTTTCAAGGTGCGGTCATAGCGTTTAGTGGCAAGAAGGATATCCGAATCCCCAGCCTCTTTCCTGTCTACAGTGGACAAAATGAAGCTGCCCGGGACCGGAAGGCCGATATTCTTCGCAGTCAGCAGGGAGAGCTGCTCATTGATCACAACATGCAAGAGCCGGACATGGCTTTGTTTGACGATGTGCGTGCTGGGCGCCGTTCCAATGGGCTGATACCATTTCTTCTGTGTATCATTGTAATACAGACCTGCCTTTCCAGATGCACCCGCCAGCGAAAGATGCGAACGGACAACAATGGAGGCTGCGCTGGATGCTCCTTCTGCGGCAAGAGAGCGCACTTCTTCAGCGGACAGCGGACGGTAATCCGCAAGAGAAGGAGTCGGATCTTCATCGTCCGTGATCATGACGGCGCCAAGGCATTCCTTTCCCAGTCCCGCCAGAATGGAGAGATAATCGTTTTCATCGACATGCATCCATTGCGACACGCTTCTGCGGGTGAATCCTTCCGGCAGCAGTCCCTCAAAGAAATTCCGCGTCCTTTCCGGGGAAAAAGGTTCCGCCTGCAGAGGAAGGCTCAGAGAAATCCGCAGTTTCTTGTCCAGGGCATTTTCATTGTACTGAAAAAATGCATCCGAAGCAGAATTGCCTGTGATGGTCCCGACATATTCCTCTGTACCTTTTATCTCTATGTAAACCCTTAATTTTCTCATGAATTCGAGTTCCTTTGATGCAGTTCAATGTCGAGGCCCAGTGTGAGAACTACCTTAATAGTCCTGCCAATTTCTGCCGTCTCCTTTCCATTTTCCAGATCGGAGAGAAAGCTTGTGCTGACTCCGGTAAAATCGGAAAGCGTCTTCTGGGTAAGTCCGACAGCCTTTCTCTGTCTCTTTATTTCCTGCCCCAATTCCTTTGCAGTATGAATTTTCATGGAAAATATCCTTCCTTTACTGCATACTGACAGGCAATGCCTGCGCAGTGAATGATTCCATAGAAATAGTATAGCAAATATATTCGATCAAAAATATTATATCCAGATTCTCTGCTCATTAATAAAAATATAGTTGAACGGCTATATTTCTGCATTATGTCTTAATTATCGCCGATCGGCTATATTCCACTTTCAGAATTGTAAAAAAAGCCGTTCGGCTATATATCCTATTTGTCATTTTATTGACCGAAGGTAACTGTTTTCGTATAATTCGACTGTCAAGACGAGGGTACCCTGTTTTCAGCATCAGGAAAACAAGGCACTTATAAGGAAAGAGAGGGGACCTATGAGCCATTCGAAGGAAAAGAAACCCATGCCGCTTGCCGGCCAGATCTTCATCGCGCTGGTGATCGCGATCATTGTGGGACTGCTGATTCAGCCATACGCCGATTTTGCCAACACTTACATCAAGCCGTTCGGCACAATCTTCCTGAACCTCATCAAGTTCATTGTCTGCCCGATCGTCCTGTTCTCCATCATGGCCGGCGTCGTCTCCATGAAGGATATCCGCAAGGTCGGTGCCATCGGCGGAACGACCCTGGTCTACTACCTCTGCACGACAGCCTTTGCGACCGCCATCGGCCTGTTCCTGGCCAATACATTCCAGTCTCATTTTCCTGTTCTCTCCGTATCCGGCCTCGAATACAAGGCGGGTGAGAGCGTATCCGCTATGGACACCCTCGTGAACATCTTCCCCAGCAACTTCCTGGCACCTCTCTATGAGGCCAACATGCTCCAGGTCATCGTCATGGCCCTGATTCTTGGCTTTGCCATTATCCTTGTCGGAGAGAAAGCGGAGCCGGCAGCCCGGGCAATTGATGTGCTCAATAATATCTTCATGAAGGCCATGGAGATGATCCTCCGCCTTTCTCCGATCGGCGTCTTCTGCCTGCTCTGCCCTGTTATCGCGGAGAACGGTGCCAAGATCCTCGGGTCTCTCGCCATGGTCCTTCTGGTCGCCTACATTGGCTACGCTGCGCACGCCCTGATCGTCTATTCTCTTGCCGTGCGCACCATGGGTGGCATGAGCCCCATTAAATTCTTTAAGGGCATGATGCCCGCCATTTTGTTTGCCTTTTCTTCCGCATCTTCCGTCGGAACTCTTCCGCTGAACATGGAGTGCACAGAGAAGCTCGGTGTCCCTAAGGAGGTTTCCTCCTTCGTGCTGCCCCTCGGCGCAACCATCAACATGGACGGAACTGCCATTTATCAGGGCGTCTGCTCTGTCTTCATCGCCGCCTGCTACGGCATTCATCTGACACCAACCCAGATGCTGACCATTGTCATCACCGCCACGCTGGCTTCCATCGGCACCGCCGGTGTTCCCGGTTCCGGCATGGTTATGCTGGCCATGGTGCTGCAGTCCGTAGGGCTCCCTGTAGACGGCATTGCCCTTGTGGCGGGAATCGACAGAATCTTTGATATGGGCCGCACCACAGTCAACATCACCGGAGACGCCTCCTGCTCCGTCATTGTCTCCCACCTTCTGCGCAATAAAATCGCCACTTGGAGCAGCGGGGAGACACAGGCCATGAAAGAGGCCGGCAGCAGCATGAGCACCCTCGCCTCCAATGAGGCGGAGTCCTCCGGCGTGACTAATGATAAGGAATAATATTCATGACCCTGACGCCTTCCATGTTTCTTCTGGTCTGCCCGTTTCTCTTTCTGGCAGGCTTTGTTGACTCCATTGCCGGAGGAGGCGGGCTGATCTCCATGCCTGTCTACCTTCTGGCTGGCCTTCCGCCCCACACCGCCGTCGCAACCAACAAGCTCTCCTCCACGTGCGGGACGGCACTGACCACAGTACGCTTCATCAAAAACCGGCTGATCAATCTGAAACTCGCCCTTCCATCGATCGCGGCGGCCATCATCGGTTCGACCATCGGGGCCAGAATTTCGATTCATCTCTCCGAGGAGATCCTGCGCAGAACGATCATCTGTGTGCTGCCTGTGGCGGCTTTTTTTGTTCTGAACCGCAAACTTTTTCATGAGGAAGGAGAGGGAAAAGCCGAGATCTCCGCAAGAACATTAATCGTAGCAACAGTCTCCGCATTTATGATCGGGATGTATGACGGTATGTACGGCCCCGGTACAGGAAGTTTTCTGATCATCGCTTTCACTGTATTCGCAAAACTTCCTGTAAAGACAGCCAACGCACAGGCCAAAATCATCAACCTCACTTCCAATGTCACAGCGCTGACTGTTTTTCTGTTGGAGGGAAAAGCGCTGATCCCTCTCGGCCTCGCCGCTGCTGTCTGCAATATGGCAGGCAACTACGCCGGGTCCGGCCTGGTCATGTCAAAGGGAGGAAAGATTGTCCGCCCCCTTTTGCTGGTTGTTTTGGCCGTACTCTTTATTAAGCTGGTGTATGAATCACTATAAGATCATGAAAATCAGGCGGACCACCCCGGGTATTCGTTCTGATATGAGAAAGGATGATTTCTGCTTATGAAATCATCACGCAGGAATGAGATGAATTTATCAGGAACCGAGAAATTAATCGATGTGGTGAAGAAGCTCCGCAGCAAAGACGGCTGCCCATGGGATCGTGTCCAGACGCACGAGAGTCTGAAACCCGAGTGCATCGAAGAAGCCGCCGAGGTGATCGGCGGCATCAATATTCTCACGGCAACAGGTGATCCTGCAAATCTGAAGGAAGAGCTGGGCGACCTCCTGCTGCAGGTCGTCTTCCATGCCCAGCTGGCGCAGGACGAGGGTCTCTTTACCTTTGACGACGTGGCGCAGGCAGCAGCTGAGAAGATGATCCGGCGGCACCCCAATATTTTCGGAGAGCCGATGAGGGATGAGAATGGCAATCCCGTCACTGACTGGGAAGAAATCAAGCGCCTCGAAAAGAAGGGCCGGGAATGGGAGGCCGATTACCTCCCGGACGCCTTCCGGGAGGCCAAAGGACTCATCGATCAGGCGTGCAGGAGAAAAGGAATCAAGACCAATAATTGAAATCTTTGCAATTCCTTTGTGGATACTAATCGGACAGGAGGCGTCTAGCGCCTCCTCTCTATGGCGCGATGTTCTTCAGAAGGCATCTCATGCAAGTACGGATACCTTCTTCCCCGCCGCTCCGCGCATATATAAAAGTGCGGCGCTTCTGCATCTGATTTAATGCAGAGGCGCCGCACGCCGCATATATTACATTCCGCTCACAACGGCGCCGATGATAAATGCTGAATTGAGGAATCCGTTGCAGTACAGAAAAATACCCGCTGACTGAAAAACTGGTCCTTGAAATGATCAAAGAAAAGTGATAGTGCAGATCTCGTATGCCGGATAGTCCCCAGGCGCAGTTCCGGCTGTGTCCCTGCGGACAGACCTCAGAAAGAAGCGTTTCTATGCACAGAAAATTATCTATATCTGCAGTAATGTTATCTATCATACTGGCAGTGTGCAGCTGCGGAGCTCTGCCCTCTTCAACTGCCTCAACCGCCGGATCATCAAATATAACTTCCTCTGCCGGGCAATCCGCAGCAGATGCGTCTCTGTCATCTCCGGATGAAGAGGCATCTCTCTCTTCAGCTGATACGGGGCTAACTGTTGAGGCATCTGTCGAGGACGCTTCCGCCGAGGCAGACACAGAAGATACGTCTGTTTCTTCCACGGAAGCAGGATCTGCAGGCGCTGCCGACGATGAGGAGTCCGACATCATTAGGTCTTGGTCGAACAAAATAACAGACGATGGCATTATTCACGCTCTCACCACGCCCGTGGTCACCAGTGTGACCAGCAAGGATAATCAGATCACGGTCACCTGGCTGCCTGTACGGGGATCTTCACAGTTCTTTTACGATGTCTCCTGGGGCAGAGCCGACATGCAGACCGCCGATCCGTCCTTCACGTTCTCAACCGATGAGAGCACCTGGCCTAACGACATGGTCGGACAGAATCCCGTGCAGCTCCATATAAGCGCAATGAATGATATCGGAGACGACTCCGCCTATACAGACCTGGAAATCCAGCTCTATACCGGCAAAGTCACCTTCGCGTTCTATGACTATGCCAATAAAGATGTCAAGGTGGGAGAGGCCAATGCCGTCACAGCGCTTCCCTGCGGCGTGCAGACACTGAACACCTATGACAACACGATTAATATCGGTCCCCTGCAGCTGGGGCAGGCACCGGATGGCTGGGCTTTTCGCGGGGATTTCGCCTTTAAGACCAAGCCCATACAGGAAGGACAGGATAATTCAGTGTCCATCTTTGTTGTAAAGCAATAACACGCAGCCCTTAACGAGAAACGCAGAAAATCACAGACAGCCGAAAACTTATCGAATCTTCATACTTCTACCCCGTGCCGCGTCAGCGACACCAATTCCTGTTTGAATGCGATCACATTCTGACCCATTATGAGATGAGAGCTGGAGGAATTCAGTCATCCGCATAGTCATCCAATATCGTCTGCAGCGCTGCGCGGTACTGGTTCCGGACACTCTGCGGCGCTGTGATCTGCACTTTGCCGCCAAGGCCGGAAATCCAGCCAAAGAACATATTGCTGACAGCGACGGAAACGACTGCTTCCGATTGGCTGTCATCCAGTCTGTGGATCGTGATGTCCTTGCCAAACCTGTCAATCATGACACCGACAAAATCATTGTCAAAGCGCAGCGTCACCGTCCTCTCTGCGCCGCGGAACATATCAAAATTCTCCCTTGTATAAACCGCCATATCGATTTGCTTAAAGGCGTCTTTCCCGGTGCGCGGCTTCTCCGTGACATGTATGCTGTCCATCTTGTCCACGCGGTAGTTCTTGATCAGGCCGGCGGCATCGTCATATGCCACAAGGTAATAGTTGCCCGCATCCCAGGTCAGAGCCCACGGACTGACCATGTAGGGTTCTTTTTTTCTCGGAACAAGAATCTTATCAATATTCCACTGCAGATAGGTGAAGGTGATCTGCAGATCCTGGGAAATCGCCGAGTGAATGGCATCTACGTTGCTGTAGATACTCTCGTTCATGGTCTTCACCCTGCCGGCAACGATGACCTGCCGATCCAGCTGTCCGGCCTCGTAAGAGGAGGCAAAATCTGTGAGTTTATCAATCAGCTCTCTGGATTTGCTCGCCGTGATGAACTTGGATGCCTGAATGGCATCGACGAGGAGCTTGAGCTCGGCCAGTGCAAACTTCTTATGCACGACGCGGTACAGATATTCGCTGCCTTCCCTGCTCTTCTCGATTTGAAGTCCCAGTTCCGAAAGCGCCGCAAAATCTTCGTACAGGGTCTTGCGGTCAACGGTGACTTCCTCCTTCAGGAGCTTCTCCTGGACCTGTCTGAGCGTCAGTGCATGATCTGCATCCGTATCCCGCAGCATAATCTTATAAAGACGGTATAATTTCAGTTTCTGGTTTTTCCCCTTTGGCATACCACGCCTCCCGAAGAGTTATTGTAGTGTGCAATGGATTTGCTGCGTCAGCTGTATCTGTTGAGCATTCCCTCTTGAATTGCTCTATAACACGTCGCAATTTTTCGATGCAGGCGTTCATGAGCTGATCACGGACCATCGCCTATTGCCTCAGCGAGATTGAAGTTCATCAAAGACCTTCGTCACTTCCTGCTCCGGCGCCGGTGTCAGAAGAGAGACAATCACGTTCACGAGGATGGCCAGCACGAAGGCGGGAAGAAGTTCATAGATATTGAAATTCCCGCCGAGCGGGCGAACGCAGTATTTCCAGATGAAAATCATCACGCCCCCGGTCGCCATTCCGGCAAGAGCGCCGTATTTATTCGAGCGGCGCCAGAACAGGGCGAGGAGCATAACAGGCCCGAATGTGGCGCCGAATCCGGCCCACGCAAAGGAGACGATGCCGAACACCGAGCTGTCCGGATTCCATGCGAGGAAGACACCGATCAGGGCAATGGCAAGAAGACTGAGTCTTGAGATGAGCAGAAGCTTCTTCTCCTCTATATGCACGTGCAGGAATCTGGTCAGAATATCATTGGATACTGATGAAGAGGCTGCCAGCAGCTGAGAGTCGGAGGTCGACATGGTCGATGCGAGAATACCGGAGAGCACTACACCTGCGATCAGGGCTGCCAGAATGCCGTAATGCGAGAGTACATCGGAGATCCGCACAATGACAGTCTCCGATGCATTGCCGGAGAGTGCTGTGATGACGTCGGCGTGCGTCATTGCATTGCCAACGATGCCGATGAGAACAGCCACGGCCATCGAGATCACAACCCAGACCGTCGCAACCCTCCGGGAGAGAGCAATCTTGTCCTCGCTCTCAATCGCCATAAACCGGAGCTGAATATGCGGCATGCCAAAATATCCAAGTCCCCACGCCAGCGTGGAAACCACGGTAAGAAGCGTATAAGGGTGTGCCGCGCCACTGACCGGATCATAGGTCTGCGAGAGACTGAGATACCCTGGGAGTGCCTGCGCGTTTGCCACCACCTGATCCCAGCCGCCGGCCGACCAGATGCCGAAGAAGAGTACAGTGAGCAGCGCTGCCGTCATGATGATCGATTGAATAAAATCTGTCAGAGATGCAGCGAGGAATCCGCCGGTTGTCGTGTAGAACATGATGACAACTGCGCTGACAACCATCGCCAGATGGTAATCAACTCCAAAAAGGGAATTGAAGAGCTTGCCGCAGGCGGCGAAGCCGGACGCTGTATAAGGAACAAAAAAGACGATAATCCAGACTGCTGCAAGACATGTCAGAAGATGTCTTCGATCGCCATATCTGTTGGAAAAGAATTCCGGGAGCGTGATGGATCCCGTTCGCTCCGTGTAACGGCGCAGCCTTTTCGCAACAAGGAGCCAGTTGAGATATGTGCCGCAGGCAAGGCCGATGACCGTCCACCCAACATCTGCAGTGCCCGAGAGATAGGCAAGGCCCGGAAGACCCATCAGAAGGTAACTGCTCATATCTGAGGCCTCGGCACTCATCGCCGTAACCAGCGGTCCAAGATGGCGCCCGCCCAGATAAAAATCGCCAACCGTCTCATTTTTCTTTGACAGCCTGGCACCAATCCACATCATGGCGATCAGATAAATGCACATCGCTGCCAGCATAAGAAATTGTGAACCTGTCATGCTACCTCCCCCTTGCCGCGTCTTTTGCGGAACTGTCTTCAGAATGCGTACAGCATTTTGAATAATTATACACAGTTTTGCCGCTCAATACACCTCCTGTCTCCTCAGCTGCCGTCCGTATAAGTCAAACTGATTATTAATAAAACTTCTTTTGACTGTGGTTTGTAATAAGAAGCTTATGTGTTATCGGCCTTGAGTGACTTGAGTGTCGGGACTGATTTTTCAAACTGTCTTCGAGCATTATTTTCAGCTTACAGTTTATCCTGCGATGTCCTGCGATTGATTCGTTATTAAACAAAAAGCTTACAGGTTACTCTATCCGAAATTTTCTCAGTAAACGATCCGCAAGTACCAGACTTGAGCTCATGGATTTTCTCCTTTCCATTCATTATCAATATCATTGCATGTTGAACGAATGGCAATTGTAAGCTATTCGAGTAAATTCAGTGCTCTGCTAATCTCTATGCTATGTGGAGTATGCTGCCGGCATAACTTCTCTTTCCGGTTTTACTTATGTCCGCGGGATCTTTCTCTCCACGAACCACAGCCCGTTTTCCTCGTAATAGAGGGAAACCGGACTGCCACAGACCCGGCACTGGTAGCGGATCCCGGCGCCGCCTGCACGAAGGCTTGCTCTCCTGTCCATCTTGAGAATCCGGTCGATCGGATATTTTCTCCCGTCCTCCCAGACGATCTCGAGGGGCCGGAGCCTCCCGTCTGCGGAAAAATCTGCCACTACCTCCACGTACGCTTTATAGGGATTGCCTTTCGTCACCTCCGGATGCTTCTCATAAAGCGGCGGCTCCTCCGGCCGGTCCGATTTTCCCGAATCATGATGATAGTCGTATACGCCCATACTCAGCACCTTCCTTCTGCAGCTTCGCCTGGCACGTTTCTGTTCGTCCCCGCTGCGATTATCTCCATGTGATGTAAGGCTATAATAAATCCTATTCATTTGGTTTTCAATAGACTTTTAAGTCTTTTTTTCCTAGTAACTTGCCTTTTTGATGATATGGTGATACACTCTCAGTATCGGCTATACCATAGACAGATACCACTGACGTCAATTGAACTGGAAAGAAGGCTTTACTATGAGAGATATCGGAATGCTCCTGTCAACCTACCGGAGAAGAGCCGGATATAAACAGCAGGAACTGGCTAAGATTCTGAATGACCGGGGTGTTAAGGTCAGCTTCCGTTCCATTTCGAACTGGGAGAAGGATGTCTGCGAACCAAGCGTCACTGCTTTCCTGAACATCTGCCAGATCCTTCAGGTGCCGGATGTGATGGAATCTTACTTCGGGGACAACAGCTTCAATCCCATGAACCGCCTGAATGAAGATGGCCGCAGGAAGGTGCTGGATTATATAAGACTCCTGGAAGGATACCAGGACGGAACATATCTGAAAGAAGGGGCGGCTGACTATGTAAACGCGCCGGCAGGCCCCGGCAACGTTGTTGCCTTTCATAACAAATCAGAGGATATCAGGATCTTCAGTACCCGTGTATCCGCCGGCAACGGCAACCTTCTGGATGACGATGATTACGATGTTGTGAACCGCATGGAATACAACGTGCCGGAGAATGCAGATTTCGGTGTCCGGCTCTCCGGCGACAGTATGACGCCGCGCTATCAGGACGGCCAGATTGTGTGGGTGCACCAGCAGGATACGCTGGAGGAAGGGCAGATTGGAATTTTCGATCTGAATAACGAATGCTTCTGCAAGAAGCTGGGCTATGAGAATAACCGCCCGGTCCTCATCTCACTGAATAATAAAAAATACGCGCCGAAGGTCGTCGGGGAAGAGGATTCCTTCCGGACCTTTGGACGCGTGATCAGTTAAAGGAGCTATGAGATTTATGGCGGTAAAAACACACTTATCAAAAGAAGAGCGGCTAATAGCGTGATAAGGAAAATCGTTCCTTTTCTGTTGATCTTCTTTTCATCGTGTTGTTTCTGCATGATCTTTCCAAATTGTGTGATATTTTACCCCTTACTATGATTGCTAAAGTACGATCTCATCACTTTTAACGCCGGATCCCGCAGAACCCCGACAGTAACCTGTGGCTGCCAGAAGGAATGATCAAACACCATCCTGGAGCAGCTACACCCCTTATGGCCAAGGATTTCTTCGAGGTCATTATTGCTTGCTGCGTATACAAGCCTTCCGAGCCTTGCCCAGACCATTGCACCACTGCACATGAAACAGGGTTCACAGCTCGTGTACATAGTATACCCGCTTAAGTCAGTGATGCCCGTATCTGCACAGAATCTGCGAATCAGGCCTGCTTCTCCATGAAATGTCGGGTCATGCATCGTGTAAATCTGATTCTCATTTTCAAATACAATCTTGTTGTCCTTTACGAGGACTGCTCCAAATGGCTCATTGCCATGGGCGACAGCTAACACGGAAAGATCGATAGCCCTCTGCATGAAGCGCTCATCCTGATTCATGATCTCCTCCATAAACTGGAATTGTTACTGAGAGCTGTCGGGCAGTCACGACAAGGTTGTCCTGGTCCCCCTTTTACCATCAAAATCCGCTTTTCTGAGGACATTTTCAATCTCCGGAAGTGTATAACCGAGAAGGGTATCTCCTTTGGGATCTGTCCGCACATAGGTAAATCCGAGCTTCTCCTGTACCCGCTTTGATCTCTCATTGCCATCGTAATAGCAGCACCATACGGCGTTGCTGCTCAAGTCTTCAAATGCATGACGGAGAAGCCTCTCTCCAGCCTCTGTTGCATAGCCGTTACCCCAGAATTGCCTTCCGATCCAGTAGCCAAGCTCCGGCTCGTCCTGTTTCTCTGAACATGAATCCATGTCCATCCGAAAACCCGCGCAGCCGATCAATCTGTTGTTTTCCTTCCGGATCAGCGCATAGGTCTCCGGCGCCTGCAAGACATTACGGATAATCTGCAGACTGTCTTTCACCGATTTGTGTGGCGGCCAGCCCGCTGCCGGCCCGATCTGCGGATCACTCGCAAGTGCGTATAAATCGGCGGCGTCATTCTCCTCCCAGGATCTGAGAATGAGACGCTTGGTTGTCATTTCCATAGACACATCCTTTTCTTACTTCTTCACCACGATGGTCAGCATGACCAGAATTTCCATTATTTAATAGCTACATGATCAATCAGAGTTATGTTCACCGCACCTAGTGCTCTATGTCTCTGATTTTATCATGCTATATGCCTTCTTTCTACGCGCTGTAATATTAAAGGCTGCGGATAGGAAGGCATTACCTATTGTCCAGGTGGTTCTGATCATAAGGCTGGCCCGATTGCGTCGTATAATGAAATCTCGGTAATATCGACTCCTCTGCAAAAATCTGCAGAGGAGCTTTTCTCTATTTGGCAATAACGGTTATTAGGAATTCCTGATAAAGTGGTCAGCAGTGCCTACCGGTACCAAGTAGGCAAAGTCGCTCGATGAGGGGAGCCCCCAATCCCCCTAGAACTGACCGCGGACGGTCAGGCTGAGCACCTGAAATGCAGGCGCTTGATGTAGGCCTTGGTAAATCGAATATCGATAAACTCCAAAACCGAAAGACCGAAATATCAGATCACCACAAGTTGGCACAAAACAAACATGCTTTCTCTTGACCGATGGAGGAGACGACAAATCAAAGCAATAAAAAAAGAGGGCAGACAGCCTCCTTCTTATCTGTTTTCATCTCTTCCTGCTTCAGTTCCTTCAGGCGCTTCAGGATTGACGCATGTGCGGTCTTCCTCTGTGGTGCCTTTGGAACACTTTTAACGTTTTTGACTGCATTCAGATATTCTCTGTATCTTGATTTTCTTGCCATTTTCCCTCCAATCAAAAAGGACAGCCCCGAAGGACTGCCCATAAGAAAAGGACCGCTTCATCTGAAGCGGTCCTTTCTGTAAAGTAATATCTTTTACTCTCGTCTTACATCCAATCGTCTTACATCCAAACAAACTGAAATTTACACAAATAAGCGCTACAGAGCCCGTACATCCGGCGTTTTTACGCCTTTTCAGGCCTGATTCCGGTCTTTATAAAACCGGTAAATCAGTCCATGTACTTATGTGTTATCAGCCTTGAGTGACTTGAGTGTCGGGATAATGGCAATGAGAAGGCCCAGCACGAGACTCGCCGCCATGGCCTAAATGGCCAGTTCCATCGTCACCGGCAGATAGACCAGAATTGCCGGAATATTCGTGAACACCATCTTTACATCAAACAATTTGCCCATTTCAAGCCTTTCTCTTCTCCCCTGCCCTGATTGTCATTCAAAATACGGCTGCGCCTGTCAGTTCAGTGTGGATGTGTACTGATCATCCTCCGGTGCGCAGTCATCCCGGTCCTGATACTGCTTACCAAGCTCTGTCAATGTGCCATCCGCCTGCAGCTTCTTTATGACGCCGTCCACATCGTCGCGCAGCTGCGAATTGTCGAGGCCGAACAAAAAGTAAGCATACGTGCTGGAAGAGATCTGCTTCGCATCCTCTTCCGAGAGCGGAGACGCCTTCAGATCCTCAAGGCCGTACTCCTTTATGTAGTTGTTATACATTGCTGTATCCATGATGGTGAATTCATCTGTGCCATCTTCGATGTGCTGCAGGGTGACCAGTGTATCAGCATCTGTATAATTCAGGTTGATTTTTTTATCGGGATTGGCTGCATTCCACTGCTCGATGGCGTTGGCAATACTGAATCCTGTCTGTGCCTCTGTCGTCTTGCCGGCGGCATCTTCCCATGTGGTGATCGGATCTGCGTCCGCGCGATAAACGAATTCATAACTGATCTTGTCGTAAGGATAGGAGTAAAGATAGGATTTTGCCCTCTCGTCATTGTAAGAGAAGTTATTCACGGCGATCTGGTACTGTCCGCTTGTAACACCGGAGAAAACAGCATCGATCTGTGCAACCTCTATCTGCAGATCGTATTGGGGGAGCTGCTCAAAGACCTTCTTCAGCACTTCAATGTCATAGCCGGTTGGATTATTGTTGTCATCTACATATACGTAAGGACGGGGACTACCGCTTGTCACTGCCTTGACCACTGTCTTTGCTCCGGCTGCAGCAGAGGCTGTATTTACAGCCGATGCGTCTCCGGAGGCTCTTCCTTCTGTACCCGCAGCATCTGAAGTCACAGAAGCTGCGGGGGCGGAAGAAGCGGTGGAAGATGAGCCGCACCCTGTAAGTGAAATGCCCGTGAGGGCAGCTGCTGCTGCAAATGCTATCGTCTTTTTAAGAATGTTCTGGCTCATTTTCGGGTTCCTTTCCTATTATGAAATACTGTCGGTATTCTGTGCCTTCCCTGCTCTTATCCTCTGCGTTTTCGTCCGAACAGATCGGCTGCGCATCGTATTCACATAATTCCTATCATTTAGGTATGTTATGCGGATTGAGCTGAGTATAAACTCCTTCCCATAGAAAAGCAAGATGATTTTTACTGATTCACTATGATAAGTACGGATTAACACGAATTGCCTGTTCGTATCTGTCTTTGTCGTCAGAGCGACGCACTGATTCAAATTGCAGAGCCGTGTCTGCAACAGTACAATAGGCCTGTACTGACAATATATTTTCACTGAGGAGGTTAAAATGAAAGAGAAAAAGACATTCGGAACCCGCGAGCTCGTAACAGCCGCAGTTCTGCTCGCCATCTGCCTTGTCGCACAGCTGTTCAAGAATACGAGTGTTTTCATTACAGGGCCGGTCATCAACGCCTGCCTGATTCTCTGCATTCTGCTGTGCGGATGGGTCCCGTCCATTATTCTGTGCATACTCACACCGATCACGTCTGCATTCATCACCGGCGCACCAATTATGCAGGCTGTTCCCGTTCTGATGCCACTCATTATGGTTGGCAATGCCATCCTGGTCATCTTTGTAGGTATGATCGGACATAAAACGAATGTGCGCCTGATTCTGGGCATGGGTGCCGGTTCACTCGTGAAGGCCATTGTGATGGGTCTGACCATTTCCTATGGTGTTCTGCCACACATGCTGCCTGAAAAGATGGCAAAAATGCTGCCTGCTCTGCAGGCGCAGTTCTCCATTGTGCAGCTGATCACGGCTCTGATCGGATCTGTGTACGCCTTCATCATCTGGACGGCGTGGAAGAAGGCCGGGAAGAACTGAGCTCGTCGAATATCTTCGTCACTTCCTCTGCAGGAGCCGGCGTGAAAAGAGAAGCAATCACGTTCACGACGATCGCCACCACGAAAGCAGGAAGGAGTTCATAGATATTGAAGCTTCCGCCCAGCGGACGGATGCAGTATTTCCAGACAAAGATCGTCACGCCGCCGGCAGCTGCGAGTCAGAGGTCGACATCGTGGAAGCGAGAATACCGGAGAGCACCACGCCCGCAGTCAGAGCCGCCGTCATGATGATCGACTGGATAAAATCTGTCAGCGACGCCGCGAGAAAACCACCGGTCGTTGTGTAAAACATGATGACAACGGCGCTGATGACAATCGCCAAATGGTAGTCCACAGAAAACAGTGAGTTAAAGAGCTTGCCACAGGCAGCGAAATGCCGCAACATCATGATATACTATGCACAGAGCCTGCAACATATTTACCGGAGGCAGAGAAACCCAATCAGCAACAGGCTGTCTGTATTATCAGCCGAAAGGAGTGTTATGAAGAAGTACTCGTCATTGCGTTTAATGTCCATCTTCCTGTCTGCTTCTCTTCTCACAGGAATTCCTGCTGCTACTGTTTTCGCAGCTTCAGCAGCACCTGTGGAAGCATCTTCTGCATCAGCTGCGCAGGAAAACAAGTCAGATACAGAATTATATCTGAACGAATATTTTCATATTCCTGCGGTAACCGCTGGTGATGCTGACGGTTTCAACAATGATCTGAAGGTAATCCTTGGTTCCACAGATGCTCCTCAGGTTGAGGGAGCACTGACATGGAAATCAGTCCTTCCAGTACTCGCAAAGGCAGCAGACTTTAACGAGTTCGCACTCACATATCCTTCATCGAAAATCGATGCAAGACTGGCCAGATACGGAATCAGCAAAATTTCTGATGCCGATTTTGGCAGATACCTTGCGGCTGATCTCGACGCCGGGCTCATTACGCAGGAACAGGGAAAAAGTGCTGCCAATGGCAAGGCGCTTACAAAAGAGGACGTAGAATCTGTCCTGACGACAATAGTAAACGCTACAGGTCAGGGAAGGAATTATCTCGGCAAGGCCAGTGACGCAGACATCTATGAGAAACTGGATGATGCCTGGAATTCTTTCCAGCTCTACAACGATGAAGAACTCACAGAGATCGGTGCACAGCTGGTCAAAGACAAAACGATTACCGGCTTTAATCTCAAAGACAGAAACTATGACGCAAGATTTCTATCCGACAGGACATTAACTTACAGTCATGACAATATCGCGCATGCGCGTCAGCTCATTGCACTGCTTCGCAGTGAGAATATTGATGCAAAGGTTGCGCTGGAACCCAAGGTTTCAAGCTATGAATATCTGCTCGACTGGGGCCCCGTTCCGGATCCCACGCCCACTTACGAGGTCAGAAAACTTTCAGATAATCTTTATGTGGTATTCTCCATTGAATATGACCTGCAGCTCGAATTTGACAACGATGCACAGATGAAGGCTTTTAATGGTGTTGTGTTGACGTATGCAAAGAAGACATCCAGTAATTCTGATGCCAAGGGTATGATCAAGGGGTCCTGGTGGCAGCCCTGCTACAACACCACCAATACAACAATGGATCCGGCATATTATACAAAGATTGTCGATATGAACATTACCGATGGTCAGTACACGCTTAAATCCTTCGTAACAGAAGATAATGCAGCGAACGTGCAGCAGGCTGCCACAAAGCTCATCAAGAGCGATTCGATCAGGATCAATCCGGTTGAGCGCTATGTGAATAATGCATTCTACAACTATCTGACAGGCACAGATTACGAATAATAATCCTGAATGTCCGGCAGTTTTCCATGAAAAGAGGCCTTCGGATAAACGAGCCATTTTTGCGGCAGGCGAAATCCATCAAATGGGATTAAATATCAGATAACCAATGTCAGATACAGCTTCCACCGAATCCGCTACACATGGTTCGAAACATCTTCTGCCATAAGGATACGGCCACCTTTATTTACAGTGCGCTTTCTTCTGAGCACGCAGTATGTTTTCTTCTGAATAAAGCTCTGAAGATCCATCTTCCCGCAGGACCGGCAAAAAAGATCTGCCAGCAAAGCGCCATAGGAAAGTTGAACGCTGCTGTCTGCAGAAAAACACTGACAAAGCCTGCATCATGGTATTCCTTGAACAGGAAGGTCGCGACCAGACTCATTGCAGGGCACATCAGACAGACGGTCAGGGCGCAGCGCGCCAGCAGCATGAAAAAGAATGGCATATCCTCTGTGACAACGCGGCTTGTAAGTGTCATAACCGGCTTTTCCATTATGAACATTTCCAGAATAATGGCAACCGGCCACATGATGATAAGCTCATGAAAGGCCATCAGGAACACAGTATTCTTCATACCGCCGATGTTAAGCGCGATATTATAACAGATCATCGCGTAAACCATAAGAAAAGCCATGATGACAGTGAAGACAAAATTTTCCAGTTTATTTTCAGGCATATAAAAACTCCTTTCGATGACTGTCGTGTTGTTCGTTATCACTGAAAGGAGTGTGCGTTTCCAATTATACCGTATATTAATGATGCTTACATAAGCTACCACAATTCCGATATTTATGTAAGTCCAAAAATTCCATGTTGCCTCGATCCCGAAAGCTTCAAGTAGTGAGGTGCGGACATTGATCGGTAAATGGTCCAAGAAAATGTCCGCACCTCCATTGGCTTTCCGGATTTACCAGAGAATAACATTCATCGGCGATTTTCCCATCTTCTATTACCGTAATTCCGATTGCGCTCATCCGGTTGTTCATTCGGTTTGGCGTTTCCACATCAAACGCGTGTTCTGTATCGTAATACTTCGGATTCGCCGGAATAATCCATTCTTTTAGGTAGGAGCGGTCGGCAAAGGATAATCCTCTGCAACGTTATATTTTTTTCTCACATATTGGAATATCTCATCACGCCCAATCATTGCTTCTTTGCCTTTGCAGGCTGCTTTACTCTCTATGATCAATCTTCCCATGGTTTTTCGGGCTTCCCCGAAAGTGACGGGTCAACGTAAGCGTATCTTTCCGGTTCTTTTCCGATCTTTCTGAAATAAGCCTTGATGTCTGTCTCGTGGCCAATATCATTCGGCTCATATATCTGCTCATTACGAATCTCATCGGGTAGATACTGCTGCTCCACCCAGTGGTTTGGATAGTTATGTGCATACTTGTAACCGACACCCCGGCCGAGCTTTTTGGCACCTTTATAGCTGGAGTCCTGCAGATAGGATGGAATCGGCAGATTACCCGTCTTCCGCACCAGCGACAATGCTTTTTCAATGCCGAGATAAGCAGAATTGGATTTCGGTGCGGAAGCGATATAGGAGGCCGCCTGCGCCAGAATGATTCTTCCCTCCGGCATGCCAACGCGCTCCACGCCGATTGCTGCCGATGCTGCAACACAGATAGCCATCGGATCGGCATTGCCAACTTCTTCCGATGCAGCTACCAGCATTCTGCGCGCAATATACTTCACATCCTCCCCCGCTTCCAGCATTCGTGCCAGATAATAAAGGGCAGCATCCGGATCAGAGCCGCACATGGACTCTATAAAAGCTGCGATCGTATCGTAGTGATTATCCCCAGTCTTATCGTAGCGGATCGCCTTCTTCTGTATGCACTCCTCTGCCACCTTTAATGTGATATGTATCTTCCCATCGCTTCCCGGATCTGTTGTGAGCACAGCAAGTTCTATGGCATTCAGTGCGGCGCGGGCATCACCATCTGCGATATCGGCCAGAAAATCTGCCGCATCCTCCGTGATATCCGCATTGAATGGTTTTACTCCCCTTTCTGACTCGAAAGCCCTGTGGATCAAAGTCAGAATATTCTCCTTCGACAACGGCTTCAGTTCAAAAATCCTCGATCTTGATAGAAGCGCACCGTTCACTTCAAAATACGGATTCTCTGTTGTCGCGCCGATCAAAATCACCGTTCCGTCCTCCACATATGGCAGCAAATAATCCTGCTGTGCCTTATTGAACCGGTGAATCTCGTCAATGAAGAGAATCGTCTTTCTTCCGTAACCGCCCAGGTTCTCTTTCGCCCTTGCAACAACCTCCTCAAGATCTTTCTTTCCTGCAATCGTTGCGTTCACCTGGTGGAAATCAGCGGATGTAGTATTAGCGATCACACGTGCCAGGGTCGTTTTTCCCACACCGGGCGGGCCATAAAAGATGACCGAGCTGATCCGGTCTGCTTTTATCGCACGGTAAAGAAGCTTATCCTTCCCGATAATACTCTCCTGGCCAACCACCTCATCCAAAGTCTGCGGACGCATCCTGGCAGCAAGGGGAGCCTCCTTTTCCTTCCGGCCCTCCGCCGCGTATTCAAAAAGATCCATCTGCTTTTCCACCGTCCTTTATCTGCATTCTGTATCTCCATACAGCTCTTTATCATACTTAAAGCCCCAGTTCATAATCGCATAGAATACCGGAAGCAGGTCTCTTCCCATTTCCGTCAGGGAATACTCCACATGCGGTGGAATCTCGTTGAATTGCTTTCTCGTGATCAGACCATCGTCTTCAAGTTCCCGGAGTCCCTTGGTAAGCATCGTATTGGTAATACCCGGAAGATCTTTCTTCAGCTGTCCGAACCGGACCGTATCATAAATGCACATCTCATACATAAGTTGCGATTTCCACCTGCCCTGCAGCATTATAAGAAGCGGGGTGACGGGGCAATGCCCGTCCTCCGTTACAATTCCCTTTTTAATATTCTCCAGGTACTCAGGATAGGTCATATACTCTGCAGGTTTTTCTTTATTATCTGCCATAGTCTTTCCTCTCAGCACTGTTTAGCTCACGTCTTTAATCTTCTTCTGGCTTAATTGTATATAAATGATACTGTGTACAGATATAAATAAGCGCATATATTTACCAGCATCACACCATATATTATGCAAGAAGTATTTGCTTTTTATATATAATGTCCTGTAATGCTTTCATCTATCTGTTTGATTTCATCCGGTGTCCCGCAGGCAACAATCCTGCCGCCTTCCTTTCCGCCTCCAGGTCCCATGTCGATAATGTAATCGGCATTTTTTATCACATCGAGATCATGTTCAATAACCACTACGGTAGCGCCATGATCAATCAAAGTCTGAAAAACATGCAGCAGTGTCCTCACATCCTGTGGATGCAGTCCGATTGTCGGTTCATCAAAGACAAATACCGAGTCGCTCTGTCCTTTCCCCATCTCACTGGCAAGTTTCAGGCGCTGTGCCTCGCCTCCGGAAAGTCCCGGGGTTTCCTCCCCGAGAGTCAGATAACCGAGCCCTAAGTTGTGCAGCACCTGCAGCCGCTGCTGCACGAGTTTAAGCCCGCCGAGTGCGTGCAAAACTTGATCCACACTCATATTCATCAGCTCCGGCAGGCTGTATTCCTGTCCATCCTTTGCCTTGCGGCGGATTTCAAAAGCTTCCTTTCCGTACCGGGAGCCGCGGCAGTCCGGGCAGGGAATCTTCACATCGGGCAGAAACTGAACGTCCAGTGAGATTTCCCCCGTTCCATCACAGGTCGGACAGCGGAGTTTTCCCGTATTATAAGAGAAATCTCCGGCCTTGAAGGAGCGTTCCTTTGCATCTTTTGTTTTTGCGTAAACTTTTCTGAGTTCGTCGTGGACATTGGCGTAAGTAGCAACAGTCGATCGGACATTGATACCGATCGGCGTCGCGTCGATCAATTTGACCTGTGTGATGCCTTTTGCTTCAATGCTTTTTACATGTGCCGGCAGCTTCTGCCCGCCGATCTTTGCCTTCAGCGCCGGGATCAGGCTTTCGAGCACCATCGTCGTCTTTCCCGAACCGGAAACGCCCGTCACTACGGTAAGCCGTCCCATCGGTATCCGGACATCCAGAGGATGCACCGTATGAATCTCCCCTGTTTCCAGATGTATGACACCTTTCTCAAACATCGAATCCGTCTGCAAAACCGGGCGGATTCTTGCTTCATACTGATCGGAAAGGAACGGCCCGATGACAGAGTGCAGATTCTTCGAAACGTCTTCGATACTTCCCTCGGAAATCACCGTCCCGCCATCTGCTCCGGCTCCCTTTCCCATCTCAATCATCCAGTCGGCATGCTTCAAAACCTGTGTGTCATGATCGACAATGATAACGGAGTTCCCGTCCGCCCGAAGATCGTCCATCACGCCAGTCAGGCCTTTGAGATTATAGGGGTGCAGGCCGATTGACGGCTCATCAAGAACATAGAGTACGCCGGTCGTGCGGTTGCGGACCGCTCTTGCGAGCTGAACGCGCTGCCTTTCCCCCGTGGAAAGCGTCGAGGCTGCCCGATCAAGCGACAGGTATCCAAGGCCGAGGTCCATCAGCCGCTTTGAGACGTCCATGAAGGATTCACAGATATTTTCCGCCATCGGACGCATTTCTTCCGGA